>ERZ791812.87-NODE-87-length-58453-cov-238.306534_pt1 | contig 58453 bp, 75 predicted proteins | sample MGYA00510303_ERZ791812 | MGnify/ENA primary metagenome ERZ791812 (study PRJEB30046, sample SAMN00791985) | human gut metagenome | study: EMG produced TPA metagenomics assembly of the A metagenome-wide association study of gut microbiota in type 2... | reverse complement strand
ATAAGTTTTTAATTTTCAATTATTTAGAACATACGTTATGATTTTAAGTACAACTTTACTGTGTTTCTCAGTGTTTAAAGGGGTTCTATGATGCTCTGATAACTTGAAAATGCCGCAATCATGCACCATGTTGCACAATTGCGGCTCTTAACGCTGAAAATAAACTGAATAAATACTGCACGGAATTATGGCAACACTTAGACTATATTTAGATACAAGGGTAAAAAGGCAGGATGGCACGTTTTCCATCCGGCTTGCTGTCAACCACCATGGTGGGACTGCCTTCATATCCCTCAATCAATACTGCAAAAAGGATGAATGGGATAAAAGGGCTTGCAAGGTGCGAAAGCGTCCGGATCGTGATGCTATCAACGACTTCCTGCTTGACCGTCTTAATTTCTACAACAGAATGATGATGAAGGCGCAATGCAGGGAAACATACCGTGGCGACATTACGGCTAGGGAACTCCGGGACTTAATCATGCTTGAAGCTGAGCCTGCAAGGGAAAAAGTCGCCCTGCTTCGAGATGGCTTCATTGCCTACGAGGGCAGGAATCTGAAAGAGAACACGATAAACAGATATAAATATACTTGGGCAAAGATTGAAGCTTTCCTTGGGAAGGAAAAAGCGGCTCTGCTTACATACGATGAGATTAACCGCTCTTGGCTTGAAGACTTCGATGCGTTCATGGCAAAGGAAGGCTTGTCTAGGAATACCAGAGCCAGCAGGATGCTCTGTGTCGCTGCTGTCTTCAACCTTGCGATAGATAATGAGCAGACGAAAAACTACCCTTTCCGCAGGTACAGTCTCCGGCTTGAGACAACGAAAAAGCGAGATTTGTCCGTTGAGGAAATCCGCTCTATCTTCGAGGCTGGTGGTGATGAGCTGGTCGACATGTTCCTGCTGATGTTCCTGCTGATTGGTATCAATGTGAGTGACTTGTTCGCCTTGACAAAGGAGAATATCGTCCGTGGTAGATTGGAATACGACCGGGCTAAGACTGGCAGGCATTACTCCATCCTTCTTCATCCAGAAGCTCTCCGAATCATCGAGAAGTACAAAGGGGAAAAGAAGCTGCTTCGTTTCTCGGAGCATTTCAGAAACGTTGATGTTGCAACGGTCATGATTAATAAGAAACTCGCAAAGGTGCGCCAAGGGCTTACTACGTACTACGCTCGCCATACGTGGGCATCCATTGCCTTCAACATTGGTATACAAAAGGACGTGGTGTCGCTTGCGCTGGGTCATTCGTTCGGTGTCCGGGTAACTGATACCTACATCAATGCAGACCTATCGAGAGTAGATGAAGCAAACCGCAGGGTTATTGATTACGTGCTATACAACAAAAAATAGCCTTATTTCTTGCGAATTTGGCGCAGAAACGGCTCAAATTGTTTTCGGGGATAGTTTTACATGCTTACCACGTAAGCGGCACAGAACGCAAATTTCGGGGTAAATCGGGAAATGAGCAAAAAAATACCCCAGCGGTGAAAAGTCGAGCCGCTGGGGTAATAAGTGGAGACCACTTTAAACATTCAGTGATGCAAAGGTACGCTTTTCCTTTGAAACCACCAAATTATTTACCCAAAAATTTCTTCCTCAACAAATCATTGATGAATCGTGACTTGTTGGGCAATGCGTTGAGGAAAGGCAAAAGGTCGTTGTCTATCTGTATGCCAACTAGCTTGACCGTTGCGCCAGCACCCTTCTTCGTTCTCTTGATGTTTCTTCTATTCTCCATATCCGTGATTCTTTACTGGTTCTCCATTTACTCGCAAAAGGTTGCACTGATAGATGCTACAACTCTTCGGGTTCTTTCGTGGCGTTCCATCCTTCTTGCAGGTCATACCTCGATATACCAGGCAATGCAAGGGGTATTCGTAGGTTCCCTTCACAACATCCCAGCTTTCAACCCTTATCGTGTCGTAGTAGTCGCTGATATAATCGCCAACCTTAACTTGGCTATGCTCAGTAGCAAACGTTCTTGCCAGCATTCTTCTTTCGTTCTCAGCCTTCACGTTGATTTCGTGCAGGGCTTCTCTGTACTCTTGTCTTGTCATTGTCTCCAGTCTTTTTTTAATTGTCTGTCTAACTTCGTTTTCATTCGGTTCATCTTGTGCTCCAGCTTGCCAATCTGCTTATAAGATAACCACTCCGGCTTGATATTCAACTCCAACCAGTACTGGCGCATTTCCTTGCAGTGTCGGGCGATGCTCGGGAAATAGAGGTGACGCATGTATGGGTTGCGAAGGAAGTACTCGCAATCGGACAGTAAACGACCAAGCATCATGTATTTATGCTTTTGCCCTTCTCCAAGACTGACAAGTCTTCCGTTGTCCCCGATCCACAGCATTGCGCCCTCTCCCTTCCATTCGAAATCGAAAGCCTTGCTTACCGGATAATAATAGCCATCGAGCACCGTGCCTTCCTTGAGGTCTCGCCCAATCTCTCGCAGGCAGGTTCTTCCCCAGCTGGTCGTTACCTCGACCACTGCTTGCGCTGGTATCTTGTCGTATTCCTTCATATCTTGCCAAATTTAAATTTCTCGTTCCGTGATGTAATACTTGTATGTCACACCACCCATTTTAACCTTGAAGTGTCGGTCTCCTTCTTCCAGCATTTCTGCAAATGGGTTGTTCCTGAAGGTTTCCTTAATTCGAGAAAACCTTTCCTCCATTATCTCCTTGGTTCTGTAGTCTTCGATGTGACTATCAACTTGCCCAAGGCTATTTTTGCCGTTCAAAATGTATTGTTTCATATCTTTTAATTTTCTTATTTCTCGATGAACACCCTGCTATTCTGACCTCTTCCGTTTCTGTTCCAGTACATTGTTCCGTCAACTGAATAATCGGTATCTCCACCGCTGCAAACGTACTCTGTACCTTCCTTATCCCAGTAGTGCTGACCTTTTGTTCTTACCTTTGCAAGTGTTACTTTTACCATTTTAGATGTATCCATATTCTTGTTGTTTTGTGCTGGGGTTGCCCCCAGCTGGTTAATACTTTTCAATCCAATACTCTGTTGTACAATTCACTCCTAAGCATGCAAATTCAGTCTTAAAATAACCTTGGCGTACCCAGTGAGGATAAAAATTATCGGTTTTTTTATATTCTCTAAACAAGCCGTTCAAGAATTGCTCTGCCTTGTCCTTGCGTGTAAAGTTTGCCAACTCCTCGATTTCCTCGCCTTCAACCTGTTTCTTGATGTAATATTTTGCTCTTGCCATTGTCTTGCCTCCTATCTTTGAATTATAAATTGAATACCTGCCCAGTCTGCAATGTTGTTGCTCTGCTGCAATCTCTTATTCTCCATATCAATCAAGATTGCTTCTGTCTCGGAAATCTGTTTGCCGTTTACAAAATACTTCTTCATAGCTTCACCCTCCCTTGATTACTTAGCATACAATGTTACTACCAATCCTCTTCTGAGTGCGCAGCGGCAAGCGTCCATACCAGCCTTCAATGCTCGCTTGATAAACTTATTGAAAAGTTCCGCTCCGATGAGCTTCAAGATTCCGCTTACTCCTACGAGTGTGTTTATCTTCTTGCCATCCTCTGTGCGTCCGAAGACCTTAATACGGAAGTTTGAGTTGATAAACTTTGTTGTGAACTCTAAAATGTTTGAATTTGACTTTTTCATTTTCTCTGGCTTAACCGTGCTGCCTAGGGCTTAGTTACTGAATGTTTTATTGTGCTTATCTCCTAAACACGATGCAAAGATATTAATATTTTTCGGTTCCACCAAAACTTTTCCCGAAAGATATTAATATTTTAACTTTTATTGGCTGTTTATGTCGTAAGCACGGGTATTTTCGGTCGTTTTCGGTACGTTTTAGGCTGTTTTCAGTACGCTTTTGGCTGTTTTCGGTACGCTTTCCACGCTCTATATAATAATAACCTGCACGCATTAGCTAGAATGAATATAATCTAACTCTCATAACCCCTACCCCTTTTCTCTCAATGAAAAGTGTTCTACGCACAAAAAATGGGCAGAAAAACGCTCTCCTGCGCTTCCTGCCCTTTTAAAAATTGATATTATGATTGAACCTATTGAACTCTCTTCTTGATGCGCTCCTTTATCCAGCAAACCGCAAAGATTGCCAGGAATAGTAATACGCAATCGCCAGCGAATAATCTTATCTTATGCCATGTGCTCACTGGTTTCTCTACCTTCTTTGTCATGTATCGGTTCACGTAATACTTTACCTTTACGGTGTCAGTCACGAAAACATAGGTATCGCCTACGATGGTGTCCGTCTTGGTCGATGTCTTCCATCTGGTGGTCGTAAGATTGTGCCACCGCTCCTTGATTACGGTGTCGCCCTTGATATAGACAAGCACACTGTCCTGCTTGAATACGCTGTCGTGCTGCCGGGTGTCCTGCCAGTGGATCTGTCGCTGGTTCACGCTGTCACGTCTTACACTTGTGTGTGCGCTGTCGTGATAAACCGTGTTATTTTGCGCTGATTTAGCGCAGGAACAGCCAAAAAATAAAAGTGGGGTAATTATAAGCATGGCGAGAAATAACGCCACAGAACGCAAATTTCGCCCTTTTCTTGAATTTTCCATACTTTGAAATGTTTGATTGATGTGTTTATTATGCAAGCACCTCGATTTTCAGGGCTTCCTTGGCTCGCTTCAAATACTTCTCGCAGGCTGCCAGTCCATTATAGCCTCCGTTTATCTTCCTGCGGATAGCCTTCAAGTTGTCTTGGTCTGCCAACTCATTGCAGCCGAAGGTGTCGAATACCCACATCGAGGATTTCGTTGCTCCCAGAGAACGCTCCAGGAGTTCGGGACTGCCCACAACATCGAAGCCGCAATAATTAGCATACTTCCGGTAGTTGGCTCGCCCGGTAATCTGAATAAGACCTCGCCCCTTATACTTCACGCCATCGCCCTGCTGGGTGTTGCCGAGGTCTTTCCTTCCCTCGTAGGCTCTGCCGCTTGCCAGTTCCTTTGTGTACCTCAACTCTCCGCTTTCGTGGGCAATCTGTGCGAGATAGTGCGCCATCCTTAGTGAGGTGTTGATGTGGAAATGCTCTGCCCATCCGTTTATGATTGGAAGATAGGTGTCTGCTCTGCTGCCTGCATTCGGCATTACCTTTAGAAGTTGCGCTCTAGTTATCCTCATTATCTCCTCCTTTCTTCCGCTCTTCTTTCATTATCTCGACAACTGCCTTCGCAATTTCGTCCTTATTCTCCAGGATCACCTGCATCGTGCGGTCTTGCTTCCTTATCTCAGCCTTCTCGTATGCTTTTTCCCGGATGCTCTTAAACTCGCACAAAAGCAGATACACCGTCCATGCGATGGCGAACAAAGGGAAGGGAGAGATAATGCACGTAGCCACGTCCATAAGCGAAGCAATACCGAATGTCGGGAAATACTTCTTCGCCTTGTCGCACGTCTTCTTTAGTCCAGTTGACGTTCTTGCAATATGCAGTTCCTTCGCCTTCTGTATGCCTGCTATCAAGTCAATTGTCATCGCTATCAGAATCGTAGCGAAACAGATAAAAATTACTAGGGCGCACAGATATAGATGGTGCACCTGAAAATCGTGAAATACTTCGCTCATATCAATTTATTTTTTTTGGTTTATTCCAATTTCTCCCAGTCAATGGTAACGCCCTTCCCGATGATGTCTGCCGTCCACCTGCAGAATGCCATACCCTCGTATCCGTCTGGATCACTGGCTACGGCAATAGCATACTGTACGCAGTCGCTCTCGGTCTTGATTACCTTCGGGTAGAAGTCCGCATAAGCCATATTAGCCAAATAGAGAATATCCCCGAGGGTCGTGCCCTTTGAGATTATCTCGTTGTTTGTCGCTAGCCGGATTTCGTCTACCGTCCACCGGTGGCTCGTTCCGTCTACGTTCTTCATCTGCTCGCTTGCCTTGATTGCTAGCTGTTTCGTGAAGTGGTAGCCGTGCTTGGAAACGTATGCCACGTACCCACTGGCTCCCATGAGTGCCTTTGCTGCCTTCTCGTATGGCAAGCCGTGGATGATGTCGCTCTCTTGGTGCTGGTGTCGCTCTTCCTCGCTGTCGCAAGAATGGCGCAAAACGATTATTTTCTTCATTGTGCGCCCTCCTATCCTAGTTTGTCGAGTAATTGCTTAACCATGCCACGAATGCCGCTTATATCGCCCTCAAGTGCCTTGAAACGCTTTTCCGTTTCCTGCTTCTCCTTGATTGCCGGGTTCAAAGCTGCAAGAAGTTCCTCGCCCTTGGCTTTCCGCTCCTTGCTTGGCTCGTATGCCTTGATTATCTCATCGGCTTCATTTACCAATTTCCCAACTTCGGGCAAAAGGTCTGCCTTGTCGGTTGCCAGTACGATTTCGCCTGCAAAGGTAACTCCGAGGTGTTCGGGTATGGTGTAGATGGTCTGCTTTCCCTCCACCTCGATTGTTACGTCTCGCATTGACTGTCCGCTACTGGAAATGGTTGCGATGCCAGTGTTGATGTGCGGCTGGTTGTCTACGACCTTGCCTTCCTTAACTTCCACCGTCTGCTTGTCTAGCAGATAGACCGGGTGATTTCTTTGTATATTCTTAAATTCCATAATGCGCTCTTTTTAGATAATTCGATAAATAGACAAAAAGGGGTCTCGCTGGTAACACAGCGAGTTGCCCCTTCATAGATTTTGTTTAACCGCCTACGCTCCAGTTGTGGTTGTGGTGGTCTTCAGCTGCTGGATAATGAAACCAGTCTGCTCTCTGCGCTTGCTGTCCTCCAGCTGGATGCGAAGGTCTTGCTCCCAGTGGTTGTTCAGAACATCAACGATGCGCTGAGTATTCTCCTTGCCCGAGGTCTTCAAGTCGCAAACGACCGACTGGATAAGGTTGCCGAGGTTACTGAAACCTCGCTCCAGCCCAGTATTGGTGTAGCAGAACCCCTGCTGCATTGCGTTGATGATGTCCTTCTGCCCCAGCTGGTTCTCGTAGCCCATACGGTTGATGTTCTGCTGGGTGGTGCAGCAACAGTCCTTCAACTGCTGGATAATGTTGAGGTTTCCGAGGTTCGCTGCGTTGATTACTCGCTCTGCGCTGAAACCAACCTTGCCGCCTACATCTTGGATTGCTGCCTGAATGCCGCAAACAGAAGACTGCAATGCGTTGAAGTCGCAGTTCAAGTTAGCCGCCAGCGTCTTCAAGTCCTGGTTGTTGCCCTGGATTGCGCCCATCAACAAGTCGCTGTTGTGGTTGTCGCTCATCTGAGTGCGAAGGCTGTCAATCTGAGACTGGATTTCGGCTCTCTGAACGTTGCCGTTCTGTCCGTTCCAGCCATCGCCATACATGAAGCGGAACATTCCCAACATCATCATGTAGGCGAATGGGTTGTTCCAACCTCCACCCATACCACCGTTCATTGCTGCCAGCATAGTCGCTGGATCATTGTCTCTACCTCTAGCGAGCAAGGCTGCTGCTAGGTTGTCATTGCCACCGTCCCCAGTGCAATAAACTTTCTCGATAGTGTCTGCCATAAAATTTTGAGTTAATTACGTTACGGAAACAAAATATTTGAATCCGCTGCAAAGTTACTCTGATTTTTGGCTCGCTCCAAAAAGTTAGTGCAGGGGTATTTATCGAATTATTGTCAAAGAACGCTTTTGGTTATTTTCTTTTTGTTTCTTAAATGCAAATCGGCTCTACGTCCTTGTTTAGAAGGGTCGCTTGTGCCGTGGCAAGTCGATAAACTCGAGACGTACTGATATAGGTGTAAGACATCTTGCTCAGATGTCTCACTGCTGAAACGGTGCGGTTCAGAACGGTCGCAATGGTCGTTATGCTGAATCCTGCGTGTATCATCTGCTCAACGACCATACATCTTGCCATTACGAGATTTTCAGCTCTAGACTTGCCGAGAACGTCTTCTCTCGTAATACTCAACTCTCCGTTCTGAAGTTCAATAGCACAACACTTGATTACGTTGTCTATAACTCGCCATAGTTCTTTCTCCTTGTCATTCATAAATAAAATGTTTTAATCGTTTCCCAACATCGAATCTATCATGCCGTCAATGGCTTCATCGGTCATGCCGTTCTTAATAGTAGGGTCTGCGCCAATTGACTTCATCATCATAGCTACCCAGGGGTTGTCACTCTCCAGCGTGGATTGTATCTGTTCCTTGTATGCTTCGTGAAGTTCGCCCGATTCCTTGAAATTCAAAAGAACCGTGCGCAAGGCTTTTACTGCGTAGTTATCCATCAGCAAGGGGTTGTCCCTTGCCTATGATAATTTAGTAAGAAGCACAGCCAGTGCTTCGTGTAATTGTTTCTTCTTCATATTGTCTTACTTTTAAATTTCTAAAGTCAGCGACTTATAGTTCAAGTTTACCACCACAAGCATATCTTCTTGAGGTTTTAGTAACTCCTGCTTTAGGAGTTACTGGTTTTGCTCTACCAGTACTTTTTCTCATAATAGTGTATTTTAAAATTATTTTAGTTTTACTTGTTTTGAACAAACTCTGCAACAACAAGTTTATCATCATCCATCTTAATTAAGCGTGCATAGGTATTGTAATCCGTTTTCAAAAAGCCAATATTAGCAATATCTGGACCATGTGATGTTCCTTGCATTTGATACATGTAACTAATATTGCCGTTATTGCAATAAGTGTAACTTCCAAGCACTTCTCCTGCAAAGACTACCTCCAGGATGCCTCCTTTTGATGCCTTTTGAAACCAATCATATACGTTGATATTACCTGAGCGATTAACATTAACAATTTGATGATTTGTAACAAATGGAATGTTTGAATTTTGAGAACTCTCAACAATAGCTGTACCAAAACTTGCTTTTATTTTCGTCCAAAGATGGTTTAGTCCATTTTTATCTAAGAAATTCATATAAACCCCCTTTCTAATTTAATGCATTAATTACCGATATTGGGATTGCACTGTCTGCTGTTGCGCCAGTGGCGATGCCGTTCAACTTGGTTTTGAGTGCTGTCGTGAAGTCTTCGGTCGAAAGCCCCTTCCCGCTTACCACGTCAACCTTTTTTGCCAGTGCCTTGTTTACGTCTGCCGTCTTAGCATAAGGCGACAAGTCGTAGGTGGTGTTTGTATCAGTCCACGGAACATTAACATAAGCCTTACCGCTTCCATCTAGCAGGACGGCATAATTACGACCGCTTGTACCATAACCTATAAGAATACCACCCAACACCGATGCACTGGCAGTAGGCAGGGTGTAATTGTTTGCACCATCCGCAATGCCATCTAGCTTAGCCTTATCGGAGGATCTCATGAAGCCGTTTTGACCAGGATAAGGTCTTCCCCCAGTAGTTCTGGGTTCAGCAAGAGGTACATCCACTACTTTCTCTCTCCCATCACCTAGTGTATATACAAGATTTCGAGATGCAGTGTTTGAAGTTTGAGACCCATCGGATTCTACACCTCTGAAAACCACATTTTTTACCGCTTCCGTCTTTTTAGCGTAAGGCGTTAAATCGACCTTCACGGCGTGAGTACCGATTTTTTCCCACGCACCATTGGTATAGTAATACTCCTGATACACATCGTTGGCATCGCTTCCGTCCTTAACGATGTATATCTTGTTACTCTCGCCCGATGAAGGAAGGCTGGTTACCAACTTGAACAAAGATGTATCGAGGTTGCCAAGTTGTGCGAGCGGGATTCTTCCGTTGGCATCAAGTCCACAAATGCCGTTTTTTGCATTAATAGTCTTGGTAGAGCCATCAGCGATAAGAATCTGCGAAGAAGTTCCATTTATTATGTGTATTTTCTTTAATATCAAATTACCAAATTGAAGTTGGGCAACCATTTCTGATTGCTCATCACCATTAATATTATAAGAGATGAAGCCTGATGGCACAAGAGTTGTAGATGAAGAACTTACATTGTTAACTGTCAGTCCCTCATTATCATCATCCGTATTAATTACACTTGCTCCTTTAGTGTTGACGAACGAAGCTTTAATCTTCTCCCAAAAGTAAGCAAGTCCAATTGCGTCTAAAAATTGCATAATCTATTATTTTAAATTGTTATTTACTAGTAATATCTGTTATCTGTTCCTCCGTGATTGCTGGAGGGAAGTCCTTCGTCACGATGTCGGTCACTCTGTTTGCGATATCCTTGTAGATATCCGTGCCGAGTTTTTTTGCTGTCACGCTGCCGTCTCTGATGTTTCCAGTTGATATACAGTCCTCGGTCAGATGGTCGTGTTTGACCGCTCCCGGTTGTAGTTTATCTGAGGTCACACAATTGGATGCTAGGTGTCTGTTCTTTACAGAGCCATCGGCAAGCTTCGCTGCCGTTATCGCCCCATCCGCAATTTGCGCTTCCGTTATTGTTATCTTGGCGAGTTCACTCTTGATAATCCTAACGACCGCATCGTTCTCCAGTTTATCGTCCATCATGGCAAGCATCCTGCTTAACTCGACAACGATGTCGTAAATTTCCGTGCCGACACGCACCGCTGTGTTTTCTCCAACCTGCGTTGCATCTCGTATCAGCTCTGCCATACGGAGCATTTTTTGAATATCCTCGTTCATGTCTTATGTGCTTTTAGTTGCCTATTGCGTGAATGTGTGCCCTTGTTCCTCGCTGTGCCTTCACTTCTCCTTTCGAGGTGAATGCCTTGAGATATTCGAGTGCATCTGATAAATATCTTTCTGCCATATCCATGATGTCGTTGTATTGCTTGTTGTTCGACAAATCTTGAACATGGTCTGAATAATCGTCTCTGTGGCGCATTCCACCTGCTCGGCTTATAATTGTGCCATCGGCACGAAAAAGCCTCGCATACGTGAAATAAGCGAGTGCTTTGCGTATTCCGCTGGTGTACTTCTGCACCTTGGTTTCTTCTTGGCTGCAATCTCCATTCTTCTTGGTGGTGTATTCGCCACCGTCAAGGAAAGTTGCAGGCTGGAAATCGGGCAAGACTGAATCGCCCCAATCTCCCTGCCCGGTCGCTGCCTTGAACCGCTCCCACCCTATGGCTGGTATGATGTTCGCATCTTCGCATTCCCGAATGTATGCGTTCACTTCATCCTTATCTAGGTGTACGCTGGTCGGTCTTGCCAGTTCTCGGAACTGATCAACCGTGATAAGTTGTTTTCTTTGTTCTCCCATAGGCTCAATCAATTAATCTATAGTGTTGTTTCCTGCCGCTTCGCTGCTAATATACTTCAACGGCTGCAGCTTGGGGTCTAGGTTCTGAATGGCAGAATCGTGCCAGTTCTCGAAAATCTTTTTGAAGGCTCGCTCGATGAAACGCTGCTCTGTCGTTACCTCTCCGGCATAGTACTCGTAGGCATCCTGCATCACCTGCCCACTGAATCCCAGCTTGCCAATACGAATTGAGTAGAAGAGTTCTTGGTGGAACTGTGCGTAGATGCGTTCAACAACGCTGCTGTCGGTCACGGAAAACTCCTTGTCGAAGTTCTTCGTAGGAAAAGCCACAACCTTTGGTTCGTCTTCCTCGTTCTCAACCTCGACCGCAAGAATCTTCGCTGTGTTCTCGTCCCCTTGGAACTGCAAAAGGTCTTCATCGGAAATCATCTGTCCGCTCTCCACCTCTTCTCCGTTCTCATCGAACTTTGGAACGCCCTTCTTGGTTACGAGCATGCAGGAGACGAGGAAGTTGTTTCTCACGTTTCGCATCTTCACGTTCCCCAGTCCCTCATCGGTCGAAATCTCCGTGATGGCTGAATCGTAGCTGGCTGTAGGATAAATAAACTGTCCGTCTAGGCTCTGCCACAGAACCTGCCCCTTGTAGCTGTCGATGCCTCCTGAGTTTTCAATCTGTTCAAGGACGATGTCGGGGTCGGGATTGAAAATGTTGATGCGCTCGATTGTCTTCTCGTTCACCATCAACCGCTTTCCGTTCCTCGTTTTCTTCTGCTCCCAGTCTGGATGCAGCAAGACGTGCGCCACGTTCCCCTTGTCGTCTGTCTCTTCCAGTCGACAATTTTCAAAGGGTACGTGGCTCACGCTCGACACCTGCCCTAGAACGTTGTAGTTTACATGAAGGGCAAAGCCTCCAAAGCGTGCGAGGTCTTGCGCTACGTTCCGGAGCAAATCGTCTGCCGTGTCCCCCTGCTGGTTCATCGCCAACGATGCTAGAATGTCGCTATCGAAGCCGTAGCCCTCAATGAATCGGGCATATCGGTTAAGGCACAGCATTGCCGTTCCGCTGGCTTCAGTGATGCGTGCGAGGTTCTGCGGATAAAGATTATCATATCCGTATGCCTGCATCTTAAATCGGCTTACGTAGCCAATATCAACCCTTCGCTTTGGCTTCTTAACTGTCTTAACGTTCATATTGCTTGTGTCGTTTTACTTGTTGTTTTGTTACTCTTCCTTGCCTGCTTTTTCGGCTTGGTCGAGGTCTTTCTTCTTGTCGCTGCCTGCTGCTTTTTCGGCAGGATCTTTCCCGGTGGTATCATCTGCACCGCTGTCGCTGCCTGCTGGCGGCTGCTTGTTCTCGATGAGTTCATCGCTGGGTATCTTTTGGAAGTAGCTTTCCATGTGTGGGTACTTCGTCAGATATTCGTGCGCTACCTTGTCGGTCAGGTTCTCGTTCGTGAAAATCTTACCATGGTAGAAATCCGGGCAGGAAATGATAAAACCTGCCTTCATTGCGTAATTACATGTTTTTGGCATTGCCTTTTCTTTTTTGAGTTTTAGATATATTTCTATCAGAGCATCGTGGTAACACTGCTGGCAGGTTGTCGGAACAAAACGCTTGCGTGTTACCTCGAAATATAGAGTTTCTATAACTGCCTTGTCAGTTGCATCAAAGGGACTGTCGAAACGTGCCTTCAACTCCCCGACCTTGGCTGTTGCTTCCTTGTATGTCATAGGCTACGCTGCTGCTTCCGTCAGAAGGCTCTGATACTTGGCTGCTGTTGTCTCGCTGTCGGTGTCAAAGAAGAAGTAAGCTGCCTTTGGTACGCTCTCCTCTTCAAGCGTGATAAGCCAGCCGCCCTCGGTATCGTCTGAGTACTTGTCGTTCTCGCCTGCGCTTGCCTTCAGTGCCTGCGCATATCCGAATACCTGATACTCTGCCTTTCCTTCCGCTCCCTTAGAGAGGTTGCGAAGGATGATAACGAACTTTCCATTCGCCAGTCCGTCAATGATATTGGCGCAAACGTCAGGTGTGTTAGCCAATACCACGACTGCTACGGTGTTCTTCCAGCTGTTGCGGTACGTGCCAACGGTCAGCTCGGTCTTGGTTCCAGTGAATGGCTTGCTGCCTTCCTGCCGGATAGCGTATGCTTTCTTGCCAGTCTTCAAAACTAATGTTTTAATTATATTGCCCGCTACAACGGACTTGGTGAAGTCGATGTCGTCTCGGTTGATGATAAGTCCATCGCCCTCCAGTCCCTTTGTTACTTGGTCTTCGCAAGGGATGATGATGTCCTGAGCGATAAGGCTCTCGCAAGTTGTTGCCATATTAATTCGTTTTAAAATTGTTATATCCCCAACACCGTTTTGTGGGTGTTGAGGATTGTCAAATAACTTAATACTAAACTGAAAATTTGGAGCGATTAGTAAGCTGCATGGATCATGTTCTCTTCGAGGAGAGCCGTGCCAATCTTACCGGTAGCATAGAGATAGTTTCTGCGCTCCTTCTGGTCGAACCAGATGTCGAGGTCGCTAATGAGTGCATCGGCATCAGTGCCCACCATAAGGTGCTTAGGGTTACAGAATACCGCACGGTGTGGAAGGTTGATTGTCGTCTCGCCCTTCTCGTATGCCTTAATCATTCTATCCCAGATGCCGACACGTGCAATCTTCACTCCGTTGTAGGTCGCAACCTCGAAGCCATCGAACAACTTCTCCCATGGCATAATGTCGTGGTAGGTCTTCTTGAGGTCGTAGGTCAATGCGTCAGCAAGCGAGCGTGTCATGAGCAACACGGCATCGCTGTCGTCAACGATACGTGTGTCTGTATCCATAAGGATGGTGTCTACAAGTGTAGTAGCCGCACCATTCTTGCGCAATGCAGAAATCTGCAATGCTGCCGTGGTCTCGCTGTTGGCTGCGATAGCGGTATGGTTCTTGGTCGCTGTGGCTGTAAAGATGCGTTTGAACAGACCATCGCAGACGTTGAAATTACTGACATCTAAGCCTTCTGTCAGCTTGCCGCCACCTGCACCTGCCAATGCTGCCGCCTTGTCACCAAACCAACCGAAACGCCAAATCATCTGCTCCATGGCTCGCAGGAGTGCATCGGAATAGATTGTCATAAAGTCGGTGCTGGTGAGGTCGCCAATGGCTGTACCAGTCTTCAATGAATACTCAGCGATGGTTCCCTTCAATGCCTCGTAGCAAATCTTGATAGGAATCTCCCACTGTCCGAGTTCCCAACGCTTCTGAGAGTTAGCGATGCCCTTCTCTTCGTAGGTAGGGTCGCAACCGCCACCCTTCTTACCTACCATTTCCATCTCTCCGAGAAGAGCGATAGGGTCTTTCTCTTTGACCTTCTGAATGTTCACGAATGAAGAGAAGTCTTCATCGTTGTAGAAGGTTTCCTGCACGGCATCCTTGATGCTTGCGAGGTTTTCTGGCTCGAGTTTAAGGTTCTCGAGCTGCTGTTTTGTAAATCCTGCCATTATTTTCTTTTGATTTAATGGGTTAATACTTGGTTACTTCTTGCCCTTTTTGTGGAGCTTGTCAAGTCTCTCCTTGATGGCGTTCTTGCCTTCCTCGACTGGGTTCACGTTGTCGCCTGCGCCTTTGCCGCTTGGCTGTCGCTGCGCTGGCTGGTAGTGGCTGCTGTAGCCTGCTAGCACCTTCTCAGCACCGCCTGCCATCTTCACGGCATTCAGGATGCGCATGTCTTCCTTGCTCTTTGCGAGTTTCTGTGCGCCTGCGAGCTGCGCCTTGGTGTCGTTCAACTGCTGCTTGAGTGCTGCTACCTGCTGCTTCAACTTGGCTACGGTGTCGTTGTCGGTGCTTGATGCGCTGCCGCCTTCACCGCCTTCACCGCCCTCATTGTCGGTGTCGTTGTCGGTGTTGTCTGCGGTCTGAATGTCGGTAATTACACCGTCCTCGACAACAATTGTCTTACCGTCCGGCATCTCAAATGTGCCGTCCGGACTTGCCTTGTCGCCAACTTGTGGATCTCCCTCTTCACGCTCAACGGTCAGTGTCTGTCCGTCCGCTGTGTTGAGTTCCATCGCCTTTGGCTCTGCCTTGGCTTGTGGCTCTGCCACCGCCTGCTCTGCTTCCTCCAGTGTCTTCACGCCCAACTTGGCGAGAATCTTGTCTAGGAGAGAAGCCTTTACTTCTGTTTTCTTCTCCATTGCTTTTGGATTTTGTTGTTTTGAATTAATAAAATTTTCTATGTTGCGTTTTGATGCGCTTGCGCTGAGTGCTGGAACGGTGCTGCTGATAAGACCTAGGCGCAAAGCCTCGCTGGTGTTGATGAAGATGTCCTTATCCATCAGGGCTTGAATCTCTTCCCGGTCGCACTCGCACCGCTCTACGTATGCGTCCACCATCTTATCCTGCCACATCTGCATTTCCTCGCCCAGGTTCTTCAAGTCCTTTGCGTTCAGTTGGTCGCCCAACCCCCAGCCAGGAACATATGGGTTGTGCAGCAGGAAGGCAGCGTTCTCGTATGCCTTGCGGCTCTCCTTTGGTGCTGCGAGCATGATGATTGTTGCCATGGATGCTGCCTTGCCCTCCACGGTGCAGGAAATCTTCTTGCCGCTCTGTCGCAGTCGGTCGTAGATTGCCCATCCTTCAATCACCGAGCCGCCATTGCAGAAGATGCGCATATCGATTGAATCATCGTCTTTCGGTATGCTTGCTGCAAAAGCATCTATATCCTGAAAACATACGCAATCGCCTCCCCACCATTGATACCAGAACTTGTTGTCTTGGCTGTCGATGTCGTTGTATATTCTGAGTTTTGCCATTGAATCGTGATTTTTAAGTTTTAAAAACGCTGCAAAGATACGATATTTTCCGATATGTTTATCTCGTAAGCAGTTAATTTTTCTAAACAAGCCAAAATTTTGCGCTCTAAGCGGCTTTTACCTCCTTTGGTGTGTAACTTTACCACCTTTAAGCGAAAACCGCTCAGAACGCAAATCTTGAAGAAATAACTACACTTTAAATCCTGCCGATATTCTCTATCGTCTGCACTCTCCGCTGGGTTCGGTTTATTTCCTCAACGCTCACTACTGGCTGGGGAGCCATCTGATACCCTCTTGCTACAGCTGCCGCCAGCATATCCATACCGATGTTGCTGCCTCCGTTGTTAACTACGATAGGAACACCACCGCCTAGCTGGTTGAATGCGGATAATATCGGGCTGAACATCGAAGTCGCCTTGGCGGTCATTACGCTCTCGCCATTACTAAGCCTTGCCGGGATGCTGTCGCTCGTTCCGGTTCCAGAGCCTTGGACGTAGCCACCAGTGGAAAAGCCCTTGACGGCTGCTTTCGCTCCGGCAAAGGCTGCCTTGGTTAATGCCATCATGCCTGCTGCACTGGCAACGCCAAACCACGACTTTTCTGCCAGCTCATGTGCCAACATCTGTGCATAGTAAGCCGTGATTGCCATCTCAATCGCATCAAGCAAAGATGTGAGCATGGATTTCAAGAAGTTGTGGAAGGATTTGTCTTGCTCATTGAAGAAACTAGACAGTCCATCGCCCAGCGTAGAAATCATGTTAGCCATCATCTGCTGGCGTTCACCGATTTTCTGTTGCTGCTTCTTGTTCGAATCGTCTGCCAGCTGTACCTCTGTGTCGTGGAGTTGCTGCTGGAGCTGCTTCTGCGCTTCCGTGTTCTCTTGGGTCATTGCAAGTTTCTGCTCCAGGAAAGCCTTGTATCTCTCCAGCTTGGCTGTATCGTCTTCCTCTCCAGTTCCACCGTTCATGATGTCCGCATCCTTGCGTGCCTTCTCTGCGTCCTCGAACTCCTTGTTGAGTTCGTCCACAATCTCCTTTGCTTGGTTCTTCAAGTCCGCTTTCGCCTTAATCATGATGTCGAGAAGTTTAGCCTGCATTTCTTGCGCCTTTTCCGCTCCTATCTCACCAGCCGCCACGTATGCGTCAATGCTCCTCGCTACCATGTTCTTCTCAAGCTGTTCGAGGTCGTTGTTGTACTCTCGCTCGTTGTCGTACATGCCTGCAAGGTATCGCTTCTTTGCGTCCATTACTTGCTCGTTGTACTGAAACTGGATAAGTGCAATCTGTGCCTGCAATTCTTTCTCCTGCTTCTTCCTGCGCTCTGCCTCTGCCTTGGCTTCCGCTTTCTCCTTGGCTATCTGTGCCTTGGTCTTGGTAGTGCTGCCCTTGGCTGCTGGTGTCGTTCCCTTGTTTCCGTTCGTTGGCTCGCTGCTGGTCGCTCCACCGTCTAGGTTCGCAAGTTTCAGATGGTTCAGTCTTCCGTTCACGGTGTTCTCGAATCCGTCAGCAAAGGAATTTCCTATCTCGATGCCAGCGTTCTTGATGTCGTGCCATGCTTCCTTGATTGTGCCGGATATGTCGAATATCTCCTTGAATCCCTTCTGTGCCTTGGATAGGTCGAAGGTCACGATACCTTCGAGAATATCAAGCATGCCCTTGGCTGCAAAGCCCATCCTCTTGAATGCGTCTATTCCAAGATTGCATACAAGCTTGATTGCGTTCCACATCAAGCGGAAACTTGTGCCTAGTGTATTGATTACCCCTCGCAACAGAAGGCTCTCGTTGTACCAGTCGATGAAGTAATTTATGGTATTGAACAAACCCTTCATTATCTGAACGAGAACCTTCGTGCCGAACATCTTGCCCTTCTCGATCATCTCCTCGAATCCGTGCTGGCTCATATCGAACATTGACGAAAGGTAGCTGTTCAGTTCCTTGTGCAGCTTGATGTTTTCCAACTGGGTCTCTCCCCACTCTCCAGTCTGCTTCTTCACCTCTTCGATGTCTGTTGTCATCGTGTCGAGCTGTTCTATAAGCTGAATACCAGCAGCCGCTCCCTGCTTACCGAAGACGTTTTTCAGAACATCGCCAACCTGCTGGCTGTCCGCTCCGAAGTCCTTCATCTTAGAAGCCACCTGCTGGATAATGTCGAAGGTGTTCTTCGTTCCGTTGGCTAGGTCTTGCTGCACCTGCTTGCTGGAAATGCCGATAGCGTCAAGGCTTGCGGATGTTGCTGTGTTCATTTCTCGGATTTTCTTGCTAGCCATCGTGATAATGTCTAGACCCTTGTCGCTGAAAATGCCGCTTCTGGTCTGCTGCAATATCGCCACAAGCTGGTCTGCCGAGATACCTGCATCGTGGAAGGTAGGCGCATATTGCTGTATCTTGTTGAGCATATCTCCAGATAGGTCTGCACCGCTGGCGAATCCATCGTTGATAACCTTCATAGCTTCCTCGCCCGATAGGTGGTAGTTCGCCATGAGGTTGTCAGCTGTGGCGAGAACGTCATTGAAATCCTTTCCCATCGTGTCCGCTGTGGCTGCGATGCTGTTCCTCATCGTCTCCAATGCTTCCCCGGTGTAGCCAGTGAATTCCTTTGTCAGTCGTGTGGCTTCCATCAATCCCTTGTTGTAGTCATAGAACCACTTAAATGTCATACCAACACCGACAACGCCAGCGAGTGCTGCAAAATATGGATTCATAACCAAGCCGATTGCGGTCTTACCGAACGCCTTCAGCTTGCCTGTCAGTCCATCCATATTCTGCGCCAGCTTAATGATGTTGCTAACCTCGGTATCATTGACAATATCCATACCAAAGAACTCCGTCCCCTGCAGGTCATCTGCTGCTTGCATCATCGAGTTGTAGTAATTGCCAACGTTGCGATAATATCGTTGCGTCTCCTCCTCAGCCTGTTTCAACTTGTCGGTAATATCGTTTATGTGCTTGGCTAGTGCTTGCCCCTTCGCTCCCTCACGCTCTGCCTTTGCCATCTCATCGTATTGCTTGGTGGCATTTGAAAGCTGGGCACGCAGCTGTTTCAAGCTGCCCTCCTGCTCGTTCTCTGTGCGCACGTTGTTCTGGATTTCCTTCTGCAGGGCACGCACGTTGTACTGATACTCCTTGATGGTTGCGTTGATGGCTTCCGTCTGCACCTTCATTTCGTTGGTCGTGATGGTCTTGTCTTTCTCCTGCTGCTGCAAGTCCTTGATGCTTGCCTTCAACTGGTCTATCTTTTCCTTGTATCTGATGATGCCATAGATTGCATCCTCGTACTTGACCTTGATGTCAAGAATCTGCTGTTTGTCTTCACTTACCATAGTTCTTTCTTTCTAATTGTTCAACTCTATCATTGTAACCTCGCAATATCCGCTGCTTGTTGTCTTGATTTCAAGAACTGCAAAATACGCTCCGTACTGCGCAAGGTACACTGGCTTCGTTTCGTCAAAATCTAGTATATCCAAGTCCGAAAGATTGAGCCGTTCCGTGATTACGTGCGCCCTGGCGATACTTGCTGCAAGCTGCTTGTACTTCGTATCGAATATGTTCTGAAGGTCAATACCAAATCGAAGTGCAGCTTGCTCCTTATCATCTCTTAGCGTCATTATCCGCTCCTTGCATCCCTTATACTCTCCACCATTCTTCATGCCGAAAGAATCAAGTGTTCTTATCGGTATGCGGTTGTCATCGCTGGCTGCAAAAGGTAGCGTCCATGTGTCCTGCTCATAGCCCAAAGTCTGGTTGCTGATTACGAGGTCTGCATCATAGTCCCCGGTTGTCTCTTCGTCTTCCTTCCACTTGTAGCGGTTGTGTTGCATAAAGTCTGAAACGGAATACTCGCTTTTCCGTGGTGCACCTTGGCGGTCATACGGAATGAGTTTTCCGCTCCAGTCGTAGGCGTTCGCCTTGTTTGCCCAAACTCTGGTAAACATGATAAACTGCACTTGCGTGCTGTTGGTCAGTTGCCTAGGGAACGAGCCAGTTATCAAAGCTAGAAACTTAATGAAGTTTGTTACCTCGATTTCAGGCAGGTTTATGCCGATAGGGAAACTTCCACCAATCGGAACGCTGTCCCCACTCTTGACGCTCGCAGTGATTTTGCCGCCATAAACGGAAGGCATGTTGACTGTGTTTATTCCGTGCATGATAGTCTCAAACGTCAGTACATCGTCCTTCTTTAGCGATATAGTGTTTGTCCCTGCCGAAAGCAAATAAAGATAGCCATCGATAGCATATCTGCGTAGTACGACCGGGTACTTAACCTGTCCATCCTCGTACTTCAAATCTCCGAACTCGTATTCCTGCGTGGATGCCTCACCTCCGGTGGTACTTGGTGTTGTTACGGTCATTTTCACGCCCATAGGCAACTGAATCTCCGCTGCGTCTTCAAACTGATGTCTGACGTAGTATTGCACTTGCACATCAAAGGTCAGTTCGCAATCCTTCGTTATCGTCAGTTTCTGTACATCGCTGCCAGTGCTTGGTGTGACTGATGTCAATGAGTTGTTGACAGAAAAGGAAAGCGCACCCAGTCCGTCACGGCTCTTAACGTCTGCGGTCAGATTACCGATAATTGTCTTGTCGTCTGCCTTGTTGTTGATGATAGGCACAACAAGGTTGTTCAACATCTTCTTTGCTTCATCATCCTGCCAAACGAAAGATACGCCCGTCTTCCTCGCTATCCTTGACAATAGCCAGTTTACGGTCACACATGGCTGCAAGAATTTTGGGGACGTTTTATATTCATCCACCGCCACATCATCGCCTACGAAATCCTCCTTATTATCGCCATCTATCATTTCGTGCATAGGTGTCAGCCCGGTAACTGATAGCGACAGAGTGCTGTAATATTCGGCAGGTGCATTCACTACGAGGTATGCAGCCCTTGCCTCTCCTCTGATGGTGTATACTTCCAGCGTCTCATCTTCTCCGCTCACGGATATAACCCGCATGTACTTATCCAGTACTGCATAGCTTCTGTAATCGCCCTTTCCTTGCGCTTGCACATTTGCCGTTGATGATGGCAAGAAAGGGATAAGAGCACAAATCATGTTTGATGCGCTCTCTATATTTCCGCTGATGTACTTTCCGACCTCTGCGCCAGTTCTGATGCGTCCACGGCTAGGCGGGTATTGTGTCGTGGTATATTTATTCCTCTGCACCAGATTAATACCAAAGTTATCTTTGCTCTCAATTCGGTATGGATTGTAATAAGCTAAGAATATCCCCTTGCTCACAGCTTCCTCCCTTGTGTTCGGTGTGTTGTACTTTTCAAAAAGCACTCTGTCTGTCACTCCCAGTTCGTTCAGTTTCATTCCGCTCTCCAGTAGCTTCGTGAACGCTGGCATTATACCCCAGTAGATTGAAACCTCGATGCTTTCCTCGATGCTCAGAACGTTCAATCGTCCGTCCTTGATAATTTGCACACCTCCACGGAAATAACTGCACTGGTGGAAAATAAAAGGGTATCTGCTGCCGCTCTTCGGTCTGTCCGCTTGCTGCAAAACTGAAAGGTTGTGCACCGTCCGTGGTAGCTGGATGGTGTACGTGTAGTTCGAGGTCATTTTCGTGACGTCACGAAAAAGGTTGCTCTTAATGTCGAGCACCACATCGGTGCTCTCCGGCAAATCCATCAAAACACCGTCTATATAAAGTTGCTGGTCTGTCATAATCTCTGAACGTTAATGTTATTTATTATCATTTCGCACACGAAATCCTGCAAGCAAGCTGTGCTCTTCGTGTAGCTTCCTGCCTTGATTGTTACGCTCGTCCACTGGTCTTCCTCGTTCATCCAGTCTCCCCCGAGGTACATGTCAACGACTGGGCTGCTGGCTAGGTCTTGCAGCATATCGAACGTATCACTGTCAACCAACGGGGCACAAAGTTTGATTGAATCCGTGCGCTCGTATCCCTGCCTTCTTCCGCTGTCGCCAACGTAGCCGTATATGTCGCTGTATCCACACAGATTGTTGCGTATGAAACTCAGGTCGCTGGCTATTTCTCTCGTTTCCTCCCCAGACGCAAATAGCCAATAGCGAATGAATCCGTGTCGGTCAATCCAACGCAGATAGATGCCGCTCTCGGTATCGTCTCTGTCAATGCGCAGCAATAGTGACTGCTTGCCACCGGCAGATAGGCAGAAAGTAAGGTCGAAAGTATTGTCAAACGTTCCCTGCTGAATCTCTCCATCGTAGTCATAGATGTTCCAGTACCTTGCACCGCTTGGTAAGATGGCTGCATTGAAGTCTGTCATGTCGGTGTTCGGAATCTCAAGCAGCTTGTTGGGTGCTCCCTCGTAACCTATAAGCAGTTTGGTGTCCGCCTTACTTAAATACATACCAAAAGAGAACGGATAGTTGGTGAACCACGTAAGGCGTTTGTAGCCGTTCCAGGTCTCCCCGAACCTTGGCGCACCCCATACTACGTTCGTAGTGAATTCGATGCTCGCAAGCTGTCCGTCTCTGTCATCGTATGCGTTAACCTCAACTCTTATGTACTGGGATAAGTTATTGACGTCATAGTTTATCGTCCAGTCCACGCCTGCATTGATGCGTCCATCGAAAAAGGCTTGTACGTATGCCCTGGAGTCTGTAATGCACTTTCCGTTGAACGCCTCCACATTGTAGGCTCGTTCCGTTTTGCCACATCTGATTATTACCTCAATACACGATAGGTTGCTTCCACTCGCTCTTATGATGCAAGGCAAGAAGGCGAAGCATACTTCATCGGGGTAGAAAAAAATATATCCGTTGTTCACTGTCTGTCTCATACCGTCTAATTGTTTATTTTTATACTTCCCACCGAAAGGTGGATTAAGAAAATAAGCCTCTGCCCTAGCCGTTTCATCGTGTCGGGCACAACATTGCTGTATACGTCAGCCCTGCCGCCAGTCCGGTGCAGCTTAGAACCTTTGGTGGCGATGGTGTGGGCGATTGCCCCTGCCATGCTCATGTCGCCACGCTCTTGTGGTGTATACTTGTGCGGTCGCTGGGTCTTGTAGGGGATAGGTCTGCCGTGCAGTCCCTTGTCTTTCATCCATTGCCGGATGATGCTACGGAAGCCGTATGGTATCTTTCCTGCCCTTCGTCCGGTCTCCAGCACCCCGAATGGCTTGTGTCCCCAAAGGATGGTTTCTTCCTCGCTGGGCTGCTCCACCTTTAGGCTTGCTATCGTTCGCCCTGATGCGTTCTGTCCGTTGATACGAATGTGGTTGATGATAAGCTGCCGTGCTCTCGCCACCTCCTCACGCATGATGAGCGATGCCGCCTTGGGGTCGAATTGAATGCCTCCCTTGCTCATACCTCACACCCTCCTATGCTCTGTGTCAGTTGCAGGGAGTACATTACGCCCGACACGATCGTGCTCAAACGCTCGATGATGGTCTCGTAGTACTGCTGCCCTTCCAATGGTTCGAACTGGTGCGACTGGTTGATGGCTCGTATCATCCTTGCCCCTGCCACCTTCATTCGGTCGATGCACTCTCCGTTGTCTTCTCCTTCCGCTCCCCTCGGTACGGTGTCGAGATAAGCCAAGGCAACGTTCACGGTGTCGTATACCCTGCCGTTGCGTATCTCTGTCGTACCGCTGGCTGGGATGATACAGACGATTGCAGGATAGTTCAGTTTCTCCAGCTTGGTGTCCGCTGTGTCCCAGTCCTCGAATAGGTAGGTATAGTCTGGTAGCGTGTCTGCTGCCAGCTGCTTTAATGTTTCTCTGATTGTTGCCATAATTATCTAGATTTACGTTTCATTTCTTCCGCTTGCAACTTCTGCAGGTTTCGTTCGTACACGCTTCTCTTGTTGTCCATTTCCATGCACTTGTAGATGCGAAGCCATGGTGTTTTCAGAACTTGGTCGTGGTCGCTGATGCCCATCCTTACCGCATACCAGTCCAGCATGCCGAATAGTCCGAACCGCAGGGTATCGATGCCTGCCTCCTTCTCCAGTCTCGTTGGCTTCGCTGTGTCTGTGCTCTCGAAGAGCTTGTTGATGCGCTCGACCTCTGCTGTTACCCAACCGATGAGCATAACGACATCAACCGCCCTAGCCTGCTCCACTTCCTTGTGGCTCAGACCGAGGACGGTTGTCACTATCTGATACAGACTTTCTTCGCTGTCTGATAGCTGGGAAAGGTCAATCAGCTGCCCGATGGAAAGCTGGTTGAGATTGCCGGGCACTTGTTTCCCTCCGACAAACGCTGGTCGTGGCTGCTTGCCGATTTTGTAGCTGGTGTGCCTAGCAACTGCCAGCCAATACTTGAATGTCGTGTTCTTATCCATACGCTTTATATTTTTTGTCGTTATCTTTGCCTTAATACGTGCGCCCTAGCCGTTCCGTGGCTTGCTACGGATAACTTCTTCAAGGCTACGTATCGTATTGCGTCTATTCCGTGATTAAATGCGTCTATAGGCTGGTTCGTGGTCTCTCCATCCCTTGACTTCTTCCACTTGTATTGCTGCATGTTCCCGATGATGCCGTGGCTGCGTCTTGTTATATTGATGCGAAAACGCTTCAAAATGTCGATACCGTTGTTGATACTGTCCGCTCCCTTGGTGCTGCCGATTATCCACAGCCCTCGGTTGTGTATCTCCTGAATGCTCTTAGGCTCTGCCGAATCCGCAATGATAAGGTCTCGTTTCGTCCGTCCTTGTTCCTTGCATCGGTCTGCGATGTCATCGTTCGTCATTCCAGGCTGGTAGATTTCTTCGTCCACCCATAACTCTCCGTGCGCCAATATAACGTGCTCCAGCGCAGTTGGGTCGTTGGTGAATCCGAAGTCCATACCCCTGCATTCCATCTTCCACTCCTCCCTTGGTGGCAGCTTGTCAACGATGCCCCAGTTGGTGAAGATAAGCCCGGTTATCTTTCCGGTTAGTCCACGCGCATATACTCGCCACAATTCTGGGTCGTCAATCTCTTCAATCTTTTTATGCTCCTGCGCCGTGAGAAATCTGTTGTTTCGGTGGTCGCTCAGTATCAATCGGCAGTCATCCCTGCCGATGATGTTGTTGTGCACCCAGAAGCGTGCGCTTGGGTTGTAGTCTATGAATACCTGCTTACGTGTTCGGATGGCAAGCTGCCAGAACACTTCGTAGGGCACACCGTTCGCCTCGTTCACGAACAGGTAGTCACGCTTACCGTTCTTAGCATCCTGCGCATCTTGGTAACTCTTGAACTCGATGATTGAGCCGTTCTTTCCTCGGTAGCTGCTGTCGCTCTTGTTGTTCTTGAACCAGTCCAGCAACTCTGCCCTTGTGTGCAGGATGGTGTCGAGGTCTCGCATGGCTCCCACCTTTAGGTTCGGGAGGTCTTGACCGCACACCGTGATAATTGCCATCGGATGCTCAAAAGAAAGCACTATAAGACGCTGCATGATGGTGTATGTCTTCCCCGAGGACGTGCCTCCTTGGTTCACTAGGAACCTTGGCTTTACGTCCGCATTCGGGTCATACAGCTCACCAATAACGTCAAATAGTGCCATTCTTACAAACAATAAAACTTAAAACAAAATTATGGTAAAAAATTATTCTTTATCCAATCCTTCACGCTCGATTACTTCCTGCTCGCTGGATGCACACTGGTGTCCAGAGTTGATGTATCGTACCTCGATGCCGCCTTGGAAGCCTGCGTTCAGGTCGAGCACGACCTTATCCAGTCCGAGCAGCTTGCAAATCTGCGTTTCTGCCTTGATGATGATGTCGAGGTAGCGTGGTTCTCCGAATCCTCGCTTCTCGGCATCGTACATTATCGCCTTAACGGTCTCGATGGAAACCTGCCTCCCTCGCTCATCTAAGACTGGCTGTCCCTGCTGGGTCGCTGTCTTTTCGTGGTAGTCTTCCTTGGATTTCTCCCAGGCATCCCAGGCTTCACGTATTACCAGCTTCAACCTTGCCACCTCGCTGGTTATCTTTTCGTCTGTGTCGGTCAGTCTCTCTTCCCTCCACTCCTTCAATAGCCGCTGAATGTCGCAGTGCGCTTGATTGTATTTCGGTCTGTCGAGCCGTTTGCGAACCTCTGCCGTGATTTCTCGCTCCGTCCATCCTCTGCGGTATAGAGGTGCGATAATCTGCAGGCGGTTCTCGATGTCGATTTTCTGCGCTCGATGTTTGTTGTTATTACCTTGTGGCATACGATTCTTGATTTAAAATTTTGCTCCGTTGTACTTGTATACGATGTTTCCCTCGCTGTCTCGTTCGTCAGCTGGCAACATTGCCCCTTCGAACATCTTGTATGGCGAGTGCGCTGCCTGCGGATTGTTCCAGCACCACTTCATGTAGTCGGCTGCGCTCATCGTGTAATACTTCGAGTACTTCTCTCTTGTTCCCAGGTTCATCGCCTTCTCCAGTCTCGCCCTCAAAAGGTTCTCTGCATCCAGCTTGATGTCGCTCCACCTCACATATCCCTTGCGCTTGCAAATGTTCAGTGCTTCGCACATCTGCCCCCTGCTGTAGTTCCACGTTGGCGGCAATCCGCAGCAACTTCCGTTGTGGCAAAGTTCCTTGAAGTGTGCGTCCGATACATAAAAGCGCATTCCCAGCTGGTCGCACAGTTCCTTCATGTTGCGGAAGAAAGGCTCTTTAACCTTGCGGTTCAGTCTAAGATAGCCGGACTGTACGCTGTACTTCTTGTAGAATGCGAGAATGTCGAAACCTGCCATCTTGCTGATGGTAGGCAACAATTCCCTCAATGTCGGGCTTCTCGTTTCCAGGCAGAAGAATTCAGTGCTCAAAGCTGTAGCCCCTCTGTTGAATGCTTCCTTGATAAGGTCGAGGTACGTTGGCGTGCTCACTCCGATGATGAAGGGTCTCAGTCTAAGCGTTGCACCTCCTGCTCCTGCATTGGCGATGCGCTCGATGGCTTCAAGTCTTGCTTGTGGGCTTTCCACCCCTCGCTCTATTACTCTAGCCTTCTCTGCATCGCTGGTGATGATTGAGAACTTGAAGTTCCAGTTCTTCTGCCCTCTGATCAAGTCCATGTATCGCTCATCCTTGGTGAACCATGCTCCCTTGGTCGAGAAGCAAAGCGGATAGTCTATATCCTTGAAGAAGCGCAAAAGCTCCAGTGTCGTTCCGTACTTACGTTCGAAGTTATCGAACTGGTCGCTCATGCTTCCCCACTGCATAACCTTGCGAGCCTTGATGTATGGCGCAAAGTCTCCACCGTGCTTGTCGGGGTCAATGAACATTCGCTTGATGCGCTCAACGCTCACATCCTTAGCCTCCTTGTGCAGGTATTCCTTCTTCTTGCTGCCAATACCTCGCTGGTTCTGAGCAAAGCAATACATACAGCCAAAGCTGCAATTATTGTAAGTATCAAAAGCCATTGGCATTGAGCAGTCGGGAAACTCGTATGTTATTCTTGGCGTGTTGCCATAATGTTCTGCCATATCCTCATGAATTTATTTTGTTGATGATAAAGTCTGCGATTTGGTCTGCTGTCTGCTCCGTGGTGTCTATCGCTACAACGTCACACCCCGCAGTTTGCCATTTCTTTGCCGAATGTGCCGATTCTCGCTGTCCCCGGATAATATCCTTGCTCAACGTCTTGTTCGACCGTTCTGCGAGCCTTTTTTGGATTTCTTCGAGTGGTGCGTATAAGAAGATTACAATCTGTCTGTCCGCATTGAACATTGCGTGCGTCAAGTTCGGACCCCAGCATTTTAGTCTCATCCCTTCGCAAATGATACAGTCGGTGCTCTCAAGTGCCTTCTTCACGATGTCACGAAGTATGGTCGTACCGTTCAGATTGTCAACACCTCCGTACTTAACATCGTATCGCCCTGCAAATGCAACTCCATCCCTGGTGCTGCTTATTCCGTTCGAATAGCTTTCGATTCCACCAAAGCTTTCTATCAGCTTTCGGACAACGGTGCTCTTTCCGCTGGCGTTGGTTCCAATTATGAAAACACAAGTCTTTCTCATATTCGAGTTATTTTTGTTAAATTTCGTCTCTGCCGGATTGAATTGTTCCGAGCGGATAGTTTATCCATTTCAAGAGTTTCTCCGACTTAAACGCGAAAATTCCGACTATTCGGGTTTTTCTTTGAGTTCTTCCACGTCAAAGTTGCGCTTCTCGATTGCGTCAAGTCCCAGCATATCTGCCACGGCTTGTGCGTCCTCGCTGCGGTATACGATGATGATGCGCTGTTATTCGTCCTCTGCTGGTTCGTAGGTCGTGGCTTCCTGCTGGATTTCCCAGGGGTTCAATCCCCATCGCTGCATATCGTCCACATCAAATGCTCCCTTTAGCTTCTCTTCGTCCCAGCTGCCAAAATAGACGTTATCCTTGATGATGAACTCGTCCGTCTCTTCGTCGGATAGGCTGTCAGCAATAACGACCTCGACCTTTGGTTCTGCCTTCCACTTCTCCCAGTGGCTGCAAAGCTGCTGCTTCTCTCCATCGGTCAGTTTCACGGCAACGGCTTCAATCGCTCCCTTGATAGCTTCGTCTTCCATCTGCTCGATGTTGAGCAGGGCACGGAAGCGCATGTTACCTCCGAGGATAACTCGGTTCTCATTACAGACGATTGGTCTCATCTTTAACATCTTCGGAAACGTCAGAATACTCTCAACGAGTTTCTGCATCTGCTGTGGCTCAATGCTGCGTGGGTTGTCTTGGTTCTCCACCAGGTCGTGCAGGTTGATGTTCTCGATTTTATTCTTCTCCATTGTCTTCCTCCTTTCCTTCTTGTCTTGGTTTCAGTTCATCAAAGTTCCAGACGATGCGGTCAATATGATCAACTCCCAGAAGCTTGGCAAGGAATGGCTCATCGGCTGGCTTGTAGTGAATGATTAAGTTCTCACGTGGCAAAACGCCATCGCCCATTATCGTTGGCAAGTCGTCAGGGGTTAAGTCTTGACCTTCGATTTCAGGAGGTAGTTCCCCTGCGAATGGGTCGCCCTCTTGGTCGTCCTTGCCTTTCTTCTTGCACTTGCTGGTGCTGCTTGTTTCCACTGGTGCTGGGTTCCAGACTGGCATACCCCAGTTCTGAAGCTGTGCGCTGTCCCATCGGTTCGCAAGGTCGTTGAAGTCCCAGTTACCGAAGGATAGGTTGTCTTTAATCATAAACTCCTGCTTCTGTGCTTCTGTCAAGTCTGATGCGCTCACCACGGTAACTGTTGGCTGTTGCTGCCATCCCTGCCAGTACTCCATCAATGCGGATTGCTCATCATCGGAAAGACGCTGCTCTGCATCCAGCTTCACTTGAATGCCTGCTTCGTCCATCGTGACAATGTGCTGCAAGGCTTTCAGTCTCATGTTGCCACCCAATGCATGGAAGGTCTCATCAATAACAATCGGGCGCAGGGTCAACATTCGTGGGAACACGATGATGCTCTGCACAAGCTTCTGAAAGTTCGCTTGGCTTATCTCTCTTGGGTTCGCTTCGTTCTCGCTGACCCTCGATAGTGCGATTTCTTCTGTTTTCATTTTCTTCTTGTTTTAAGTTCGAAATACTGCTTATTTGATAAACACTGGCGCAAAGATACTACTTTTTTGCTTTAGTTGTTCGCTCTTTGCCCACTTTTAACTTTTTCCAACACTTCGTTTTATTTTATCCATCAAAGGCTCTGATGGTCTTCTGCAGGGTTGTCTGCGGTTTCTTCGGCATCACTCTGACCGGGTATCCTGCACAGACCCATGCGAGGAGAAGTGCGTCTCTCTGGTCTTGGTTCATTCTCGGCAACTTTTGTCCTGCGCTTACAAAATAAGCAATTTCGTCCTGCGTGATTTTTCCGTCCTTCCCCTTCCAGCATTTTTTCAATGGCTTGATGATTTCGCAGGGGATATTGTAGTGTTTGCAGCACTCGACAATCAAGATTCCGGTCTGATGGTTCATTCCGGTAGAGCGTCCGATTGCTGCTGCCTTGACTGCTGTCATGAATTTATTTAGCACATGCCAGTTGCTCTTATTGAGCCAGCCGCCTTCAATAACGACCTTTATCTTGCAACTCTCGTTCATAGCCTTGAGGTAATCTATCAAAGCTGGGAAGTTCATCTTATAGGCGAGAAACTTCTTGTCGTCAAAGACTGCTCCAACTCCGCTTTCCTGAATGTCGGGGTCGATGCCAATTATAACTGTTCCTTTTTCCATTTCATTTTTTCTTTAAAGTACTTATTTTGTTCAAATTTCGCGTATAAGCGTTTATTTTGTTTTGCTGGTGTGGTTTATCAACCAACACCCTTTACGTGCGCATATACGTGCGCACATGCGTTATTATCCCTATCTTTCCCCTACCCCTTTCTTTCCCTTCTTTTTGGTTGCGATAGAGAAAGCTGGCAGGGATTCCGGAAGTTGTGCCTGCGCTTGCAAAATAAATGAATAACAAAATGAATATGTTGCAGGGGTCTTCCTTCTTCCACCGCCAGCCGAATGAATAAAAGCATAATTTTCTAACGATTTCTTTTTCTTACTTCTTCATGTACCACCTCGCTTTCTTTGTTTGTTGTCAGACTTCGGGAGATACGTTTCCGGCTCTCATATCGTAATTTCAAGATGTTATAAGTTATTTGTTTTGATAGGAGCCATCCCCTTCTGTCCTCGCTGGTTAAAAACTCTATTATTGAACTCACGACCGATTATTCTTTTTGTTCTCGAGCAGCCATGCCAGATGCGCTGCCTGCTGCGGATTCTTGAACATAGAAAGAGCCTTCTCTACGTCCGGCTTCTTCCTTTCACGCATCGCTCTGTCGGCTACCCGGTTCTTGGTACCGTAGTTCCGGTAGTGCTTACTCCAGTACTCTTTCTGATACGCCCGGTATTTCTCACGGTTTCTTTTTCGCCATTCCTTCGTGGCTCTGAGGATCTGTTCCCGGTGTTCCTGGTAGTACGTTCTGTTCTTCTCCCTTGTTACGAAGTCGCTCATTGCATTCAAGTATTACCTGATGTTCTACATATTGCTTGCGTACCGGGCAATAGATGCCATTTATGCAGTTTCGCCCGGCATCGCAAGCCTTGCATAATTCACTCGCCATACGTCCTAGAATGGTAATGGTAAATCCTCGCTGTTGTAGTCAGCGAAGGCGATATTCTCGTTCCCCTCGTATGGGATGCAGTGTTCGAAGTCCGCTGGCTTTCCGCTGTATAAAGGCAATACGTTGTATCTATTCGTACAATTCTCTCCATGGTCACGAATAAATAATGCAGGACGCCACTTAAATCCGCTCCCGATGCTTACCAGCACCTTGTCAAAGGTCTTGAAGTCTGGCTGCTCCTTCACTTCCTTCTCTTTCTTCCAGATGGCGTAATGTTTGTTGAACAGTTCGACTTCGTTCTCTGTCGCTTCTCGAAGTTCCTTGTTAACGCTGATACGCAGGTCGAAGGTTTGGTCGGTCACGAACTTCTCGTTCTCGATTTCGTACTGGTTGCCGAATGTCAGCGTATCTTCGCTTTCGATCTTGGCAATGAGCTCTCCGATGATTGTCAACTCTCCATCCTCGTCTTCCTCTTTGAAAACGTAGAGTTTGCCGATTTCAAACGCTGGCTTCAAGCCAACAATCTGCTTCTTCTCATCATCAAAAGCCTTGCCTTCCTTTGCGAGGGCAGAGAAGAGTTGCTGCTTCTCTTCTTCAGTTGCTAGACGAAGACTTCTATTGCGACCAAATCTATACTCATTATAATGTACTTCATAATCTTCATATCTTACATTTATAAGGGCTTTGCTGACAATATCGTCTTTTATAGCAGCAATAAAAATTACCTTATCGTAATAATTATCTTCTTCCGCTACCACTATATCCCCATCCTTGAACTCTGGCTGAGGTTTCTCTATCTCCAGAGTTTCACGGTTCAACTTGCCACCCAAAAATTTCTCGATAGTGTTGATGTAGGTTTGAGCATCATCATCGCTGGCTTTCTCAAATACAGAAGTTTCCATTTGGAATACTTCTTCATTATAACATTCTTTCCAAAGATAATGCTTGCCTCTGAATTTTGTGAAGGCATCATCCTCAAACTTTTCAAAGATAATATGTACTTCTCTGTCTTTACTGACGAGCACGTCTCCCTTCTTAAAGAACTTGCTCCAGTCTCTCATTTCTTTCGAAGGGAAGAGCAGAGGTTCTCCTTCTTTATCGATTTTTCCGTTCTTGTCGAAAAAGTGTTCTCTTCCAGCTTCGTCCTCAGTCCAGATTGCTTTCGCACTGTCCTTGTCGTTTGCCATTCCACTGAACCACACCCTTCCGCATTTTGACGTGTATAACTCTGTGCCATACTCTACGTCCTTCAAAATCTCATAAATATCAATATCTTTCTGTTCCATTGTCTGAATGTTTTTTATTGTTTATAATTTCTCTTGTCCGAGTTTAAAATAAAGTTCCAACAGTTCCTGGGTATTAAGCCAGAAGTCGGTGTTGCCAACGAATACGTGATGTCGGTGTTCATCTGTGATGATTTCAATCTTTTTCATTTCTTCTTACTTTTCTGAATGTGTCTGTAACTATCATCAAAGAATTATCTTCTTCGTTGTATACAAGGTCATTTGTGATATACCCCAAGTCATCAACAACATCTATATTACCAAACTGTTTCTTGTGAGTTTCAAGAAGTTTTATAAATGCTGATATTTTCATCCCTCCACCTCCTTTCCAAAAAGTTCAATCTGTGGATGAATGATGTCTGCCCTCTTCTTCTTTGCCGCCCAGAGAAGGAGGTTGATGTTCTTGGTTCCAGCATTGCCCTCGAGGTATCTGATGATGTAGGTCAAAGCGTCTTGAACAGCTTCTTTCTCATTACCGTAGAAGATGCTGAGAGCGTCATATCTACTCGGGTAGCCTGCCGGGCTGTCGTACCAATGCTTCCCTTTTTGAATGCTGTAGCCCCATATCCAGCCGAACTGTGTATTGGCGGTCATTACCTTCCATCCCCAGTTGTCTGAACCCTCTACGGCATACTCGATTACGTGCGGATTGATGCAAACATCCTTGATGTTGTATTTGAAGCCTTCATGCTCTGCGACCGGCTTCTTGATGTCGTAGCTGTTTTCGGTCAGCCATTTGCACCAATCGTTCGATGTCTTGAATACGAGCCCCGCGGCTCTGCATTCGTGAAAAAATAATTCATTCATGGCTTTCAATATCTATAAAGTGACAATCACCGCATAATGCACAAGCACAATACTCGCCCAGTTCCTCTTTATCAAGGGCACAAACATTGCAACCACTTTCGTCACAAGTATCATTCTTAACTCTGAGAACCTTGCCTTCTACATTCAGAAGCGTACCTTCCTCGAAATCCTTGGCTATTTCGTCCGGTTCATTAATTACAATTACTTCTTTTGCCATAATTCTTTTGTTTTAAGTGTTTAAAATCTGTTTGCCTTATAACTTCTTAATTAATAAATTACTTTCCTTATCAAATGGTTTGTAACCATTACTGAGATACCAATCTAGAACAAAACTATCAGATTCATCTTTATTAAATTCTAGTCCAATGGTCTTCACTCCATTCAGCTTAGCTTGTTGTTCTGCTTGTTGCAATAGGTGTTGTGCAACACCATTTCTTCTATGATTTTTATCTACAAAGAGTGCATATATTAGAGCATCAGCTTTGCCGAAAATATCACTAACATATAATGGAATGGATATTTGAACAGAACCAAGATTTTCTTCATCAGTTATTAAAATTCTGATTTCGTCCTTCCATGTCTGCTTTTGTATCATATTTATATCTCCTATTTTATGTCCTCATTCGTTATTTTTCGGGCTTCCAGTCGATGCCCAGCCGTTGAAGAACTCCACGTTCGTAGTATCTTGCCAGCGAATCCTTGGCAGGCTTGTTGTTCGGGTTCTTCTTCAAGTCTTCGAGGTTCTGCTGGATTACCCACCGGAACTTGCTATCTTGGCTCTGCTGGCTCGCTGGCTGCTGACGCTTGGCTTGCTCGTAGAGTTCACCGATGCTCGGACGTGCTGTTGCCGCAGGATCCTGCGCCTTGACTGCTGCCGATTGCGGCTGCTGGCTTGTGGCTGTCTCGTTGTTGAAGTTTCCTTCCAGCACCTTTGCGAAGTTCTGCTCATTACCGAATATCCAATCGAACTTTCCGAGCCACCCATGCTTATTATTGCCGTTCATGAAGTCAGATGCCATCGCAATGTCAATTACCCGGTACAGAGTTTTCACGTCTCCCTTGCATTGACGAACCCTTGCCTTGACCATCACCTTGCGGTTCTCGGTCATGAGCGTAATAGGCGGCATCGCACTCTTCGTTTCATCATGCTTGCGGTTCCAGTATTCCTTAACGGCAGCGTAGTCTATCTTTTGAGATTTCGAACCCTTGCCGCCACCGGGTGCTTCGGTCTTGACCGATGCACTCTCAATACCTTCTTTAGAAGGTTCTATATCTGTTTCTTTAGAAACATCATTATCATCTACATTATCATAAACATTATCATTTACATATACATTATCATTATCATATAAGGTTTTTGAAAAAACCTCTTGGTTTTGTTTGGTTATTTCTGAAACCTCTTGGTTTTTATCTAAACCAATTGGTTTTTGTTTATCCTCTTGGTTTTTTCTTGGTCTGCCACCCTTTTTGCCATTGGCTCGCCATCGTTCTACCTTCTCTTCGTACTTGGCTTTATTCCGTTTCATATCGTCAACGATAAAACCGAAAGCCATACGCACGACTGGTTCGAGATTTATAGTCTTCCCATCCCTTGCGTAGAGAAATATCGCTCTCGTCAGTTGCCCGAGTTGTTCATCGGTCAGCCCCTCGATAAGAGCGTAGTATGATGTGTATAAGATGAATGAATCGTTCATAATTTTATTCTGATAATGATAGTTTCTTTTCCAGCTTCCGTTTGAGCACGGTAGCCATGCGGATTCTGTTCCGCTGGCTTGTGTCAGTCGGTGCTGTCACTTCCCCACCTAGGGAAATATAATTCTCCAGTTGGGAAATTATATTCCTTAGGTCGGTTTTTGATATAGGAACGCTAGCCATAAGCCCTGCCTTTACTTGATGAGCAATCTCCGTGCTCCCTGAACCTGCTTGATGTAGGCAGCGCATTCCTCGGGATGGTCTGTCTGAAAAGCCTTGGCATCGAACTTCTCGCTTGCCTTCGGTGCTTTCCATGTTGCCAGCGTCTTGCCGTTTCCGTCCACGATGCTCTCTGCGTCCCCGAAGAACAGCTTCAAGTTGTCCTCGATTTCCTTCTGTCGGTTCTCGAGTGTCTTGCCCTTCTCCTTGATTTCCTTCAACTCGATGAGCATGTCCCCGATTTCGGCTGTGGCTTCAATCTCCTTTCCTGCCTTGTGCAGTGGCGACTTCAAAAGAACGTCTTGTGCGCTGTACGCAGGTGGTTCTTGGTTGCCCACGATGTAGTCAAGCCAGAACTTGGTTATCTCGTCCCTCATCCATCCGAAGAACTCGGGGTCGAAATCGATGTCACGGTAGCCGAACTCCCTGCCTGCTGTCAGCCAGGCAAGTGCTCCATCTTTGTACTCGCCAACTCCGAGGTTCATCTGTAGCTGGCAGAACCAGTGCTTCGGAAGGTCGTCTGCATCTATCTGCATCTGCGTGGTCTTGCACTCGAGGATGCTCTTGCTCGCTTCGTTGTGCGTTGCTCCACTGCGCCAGAAGGTACGGTCAGGAGATACACGCAGATACGGTGTATCGGTGTTCGTGATGGTGTAGTCGTCCGTGCTCGCCTTGATGATGTGGCAGTGGCTCTCTCGCTTGAAGAACTGCGCCACGGCATCCTCCAGCAGGTGTCCTGCAACCATCGCAAAGTTCTCAACCTTTGGTGGGTCGATACCCTTCTTGCGTCTCCACAACTGGTATGGTGTTTCCCATGGGTTCAGTCCCAGTACTGTGCCTGCCTCTGATGCTCCTATTCCCTTTGAGCGGTTCTGCAACCACTCCTCTCTGCTTTTATATTTAATTATCTGTTTCATTGTCTTTTATTTTTATGTTTGCGGTATAATACATTTTCGCTGCTCCAATGATAAGCTGACGAACGAATTCATCCCTCTTCATTGAATGCACAAGTCCACTTGCGAGGATATCGGCTTTTCCGGAATAGGCAATATGGAAATCGAAGCCTTTGCCACCTTCTTCGCTTACATCCCCATTATCTTCTGCTGCAATCTGTAGAAAATTTCTTTCTTCCTCGTTTTCCTCGACCCATGTCTTGTATGCCTTGGCGGTTCTGTCAAAGTACTTGTCGATGGTGCTCTTGTGTTCTGATTGTTTTTCTTTTTCTGCCATAATTTTTTACTGAATGTTTAATAGTTGCCACGGCTTCCCTTGGTAGGTTATGATGGGAGCCCACCCCATAGGTTGTGCCGTGGCGGTTCGGGCAAACGTTATAACTTTATAAACTAAACTACTTCTTCGCTGCTGTGCCAGTCTTTCCTTGGCTGCGGCTCATTGCCTTCTCTGCCTTCTTCTGTGCGCTCTCGGCTGCTGCCTGCGCCTGCTGTGCGATGGCTTCCTGCTGCTTTGGCTTTTTGAAGGTCTCCTCCACTGTGGTCGTACCTTCCTTGATGGCGTTGTACACACCAGCCAGCTTCTGAATGTCCTCTGCCGTTACTTCCTCGGCTGATTTCTTGCCCAGGTATTCCAGCAGCATAAGGTCTGTTACCTGGTACACTTGGAAGCAGGCTACGCAGCTCTTCCACTGGCTCTGTACGCCAGTCTGCTTGATGTGCTCAAGTGCCTTTGCCTGCACTTCCTTCACCACGCTTGCAATCAATACCTGCGGCACGACCTTGCAGATTGCGTTACGCTGGGCGATTGCCACAGCTGCATTGCCAACTACCACCTGCATGTCCTGCGAGAAGGTGTACCCCTTCGAGGTCAGAATGCTTCGCTTCACTTCGACAGAGTAGGCAACGTTGCTCTCGAGGTCGTGGCAGACGCCTTGTGCCGTGATGGTCTTTCCATCGTTTGCGATGATGCGACCCGCGATGCGCAGGTTCTTCCAGCATGCGGAAATGATTTCCGTGAACCTAACACTAGGACCCTCAATAACCGATACTTGACCATCCTTGCCCTTGCGCTCTAGGTGGTAGAAGCAGTTGTATGCTACATCATCGTCCATCGCTGCCAATGCTACCATATTCTTCTTGCACTGCATGATGTCTCGAGGGAACTTGTGCGCTGTGGCAATCTGTCCGTCAATCTCCGAGCGGTTGATAGCTTCCAGCATTTCTCCACCGCTTACTTGAATAATTTCATTTTCCATAATTCGTTCTTTTTATTGTTCAACATAATCTTTTAATTAACTCTAGTGGAAGGCTGGGGATTCGACCCCCAGTTGATTGCTATTCCACCCTTGCCTGCTGCTGGTGGATGCCCTTCCGTTGCAGGGCGCCCGCTGTCGTTTCCGCATATTGCATGGTAAAAACAACTAATTTTAGATAACCTTGAAAAATGAGTTTTGCGTGCGCCCTTTGCCCTGCCGCTGCAGGGAGCCATATAATAATTGTTTAACATCGTAATCAAACCAGTTGAGCCATAAGGCTGTCGAGCCTGCTTTCCTCGAAGGCGTCCATCGGGTCTTGGTCTGCGTATTGGCTGTTCTCCTCCAGCCAGTCGTCCATCACGTCCTGATAGTTGACGCAGCCCTCGATGGCTTCCTCCAGCCGCTCGCTGTCGTTGTTGCTATTCTTGTGCGTCACGACCGCTATGTTCCCGGTTCTGTCGCACCATACGCAGATATTGCCTGCCTTGGTTTTAATATCTACCCTTGCAACCGCTGGTCGCTGTGGATCACGGTCTAACTCCAGCCAGATGGCATCGTACATTGCCTCTTCGCATTGTTTGATAATTCTTGGTTCCATACGCTCTTACCGTCTGATTAAATAGTTAAAGAATGTCAGACGTGCGTCCGCAAGCGTCTGCTTGTTGAACTCGCTCATAGGGAGCACCGGAACTCCGTCCAGTGAAAGGCAAAGCATATTGTCGAACTCCCTTACCTGAATGCGTCTTTCCGCTTCCTTCATGGTTGCCAGTCGCTTGTTGTCCTTTCGCTCCTGCTCCCACTTGGCGGTAAGCTGCTTCGCTTTTTCGTAGGCATTCATCATAGGGCAATCCTCCAGACTTTTTTAATCTCGCTGCCCTCGAAAACCTTGCGGTTGTCGATTCTGCGGAACTTGACCTTAATCTTACCAGCCTGCAACCATCTGCGCAGGGTGTTGCGATGTATGCCAAGCACCTTGCAGGTCTCTGTCATGGTGTATCTGCCTGCGTCAGCTACCTTTGGTTCTTCGTTCGTCATAACTAAGCCCTCCAAAAAATTAAAGTTACTAACATGATGGCAACTGCCAGGGATAATACTTCGTCACTTGTGATAATCTCGATAAACTTCTTCATACGCTCTGAATGTTTAAATTGGTTCTACTTGATTATTTGCGCACGGCTGCACGTCTCTTCTTTGGAGTTATCAATCCAGCCTTAATGAGGATAACACGCACGTTCTGCTGGGTGCAACCAACACGCTGTGATACTGCGAGCATTATTCTGCTGTCTGAGGTCTCGGCAGGTGCTTTTGCTCGGAAATCTGCAAACATCGCTATGATGTTCTTCTTTCTTTCGTCCTGCTGCTTCTGCAGTGGGGTTCTGAAATCATAATTAAAATTTTCTCCCATTTTATTTGTATTTTAAATTATTTTCTTTATCTTTGCAAAAGAGTTTTTAAACTCGTTCTGTAATTCGGTTGCAAAAATACAATAAAATATTTGTGTTCACAAACATTTGTGTTTATATTTATAAATTGTTTACTTTAGTTTTAATTTATTTAGAATTAACTATGACTGGTGAAGAAATGAAAACATATTTGAGGCAGAGAGGGTTATCTCTTGCTTCTGTTGCTGAAGAACTGGGCACAAGCCCACAAAATCTGAATGGCAAGTTAAAGGCTAAAAGTCTGAAATCGGACTTTATATCTGCAATAAAAGCAATCATCGACAAGTGTGCCCCTCCCCTACCAGCCGAGATGGAAGAGGCTGTTTTCGGTTCAAACGTCAATGGCTCGAACAGTTCAAACGTTTCTCAGCCAATAGGTAGTGATGCTGCCTTGGCTGCTGAGAATAAACTGCTGCGAGAACAGAATGAGTTCTTGCAAAGTCAAGTAAAAACGCTGCTTGCCATTGTGGGACAGAAATAATTTAGTAACTTTGCAAAATGAAAAAGAATGGTTAGTCAGAAAACAACAGATGATAGGGAGACGGACAGAAGAAAACTCTTGGCTGGGTATCTGTACGACTGCTCGAAAATGATGTACGGAAGCGTTGCTGTCGGTGGTCTGTCTCCTCTACTAACTGGTGACCCATTGCAGGCGGTTCATCAAGTCTGCTTGGTGTCGGGTGTGGCTTGTGGCGCATCACTTGCGTACCTTGCAAATTATATAATGAAATTTAAAAAATAAAGATTATGGATGCATTCTTGTTATTTAACGTGATGGCATTGGGAATGACCATTGCATTCGGCATTTTCTTGAAATCAAAGAAAGGTCAGAAGTGGTTGCGTGAACTTTAGTTCTCGCTCCAGGTACAATATCAACTAAAATTCTAAGTAACGATGAAAGATGAGGATTTCATAGAGCGGAAGGAGAAGGTTCTTCTTGCCGCTCTCGGTAAAAGCTGGCTATGGAAAGCCAGCAGGTTGATAATAGGCATTATCCCTCCAGTGGGTGCGTTTGTGATGCTGGTGCACTGCACCCTGCTCTCGTTCGGCATTCGGGTAAAACTCACGGAGTGGATATTCGACTGCTCGCTCTTCGGCTTCATCGCCTGGATCATCGTCAGCCTTGCCTATGGCTTCTGCTGGGTTCATCGAGCGTTCTCTACCTACAGAGTGCTGATTTCGTTCTGCATCGACTTCCAGCGTTCCTTCGGGTTCGGTGTCTTGTGCCATCCGCTCCATCTGCTGATGGTCGCCCTAGGGCTGCTTCTCTTCTTCATCTTCATCAAGAAAAAGGCTTGGAATGAGTTCTACGAAAGAAATATAAATCATTTAAATAAATAGCGTATGGGAAGTTTCATTAATGGACTGGCAAAGGGTTTCATTCGCTCTGCTGTCAATCAGGTAGGAAGGGATGCTGGTCGTGTTGTCAGCAATAACATCTATGGCGATGCTCACTCTATTCCGCACAGAAATGTTTCCGCTGGCGGTGCTGGTCGTGTTTCCAGCGTTGGAAAGGTAGAGGATGAAGGAATCCAGCCGATAGTCCCTTCTGTTGGTGCTGCTTGGTTTTGGGGTTTCGTTGGTTTCATGTTTAGTATCATCGGTGGAGTTATCCTGCTGATTGTTGGCTACAGAAAGCTGAAAAATAAACATACCGCCTATGGCTGGCAGTATACATCGCAGGCGGTCTATGTCGCTGATGGTCGCTACAAGAGAGGGGAACGATACGATGGGCATCAATTGACTAGGCGCAAGGTTGAGGTTGAAGCTGATGATTACATAATAGCAAGAAACGAGAAGATAGCAAAGATTTATCTATACTTTGGCTTTGCTGCTGTTCTCGGATATATCCTTGTAATGTTAGTTATGCCGAATGTGCCGAATTGATTACCTTCTCGCCTACGAGAAATATTTGCCAGTGCTCACCCCTTCCGAGGTGGATGGACTGCTGGCTTCTCGCCCCTCGCTGGCTCAGTTGCAGGACTGGTCGCAAAGATTGAATAATCATCGGGCAAGGCTGGAAAGCGTTTTCAGTCGTGCCTACAAAAAGATAAAATGAATATGGAAGATAAAAATCTGATGTCCGCTGATGTGGATATAGTAGTTCGTTTCTTCTCTGCCATCGACCGCCTGAAGGCTGATGGTTGCATTGGCGGTCTGAAGACAATAACCGACCGGTATGGAATCAACCGCTGGAACATCATGTCCCTGCGTGAAAAGCCTACCGAGTACTACGGTCGCTTTCGTCCGTCTTGGGTTCAGTTCCTAGTCCGTGACTACCACATAAACCCATACTGGCTGCTCCTTGGCTCTGGGGAGTTCTATGCGACTGGCTTCACGCCCGAAATCGTGAAAAACCTGAATAAAAACTGCACAAGAAAAAAGCAATCTGCATAAGTTTTTAATTTTCAATTATTTAGAACATACGTTATGATTTTAAGTACAACTCCAACCATAGAAGGCCACCCTATCCGTGAATACCGTGGCGTAGTGACCGGCGAAACCATCATCGGTACCAACTTTGTAAAGGATTTCTTTGCCAGTGTCCGTGATGTAATCGGCGGCAGAAGCGGTTCTTACGAAAGCACCCTCCGCGAGGCTAAGGATACAGCCCTCAGAGAGATGGCCGACCGTGCCGCATCCCTGGGCTGCAACGCCATCGTGGGCATCGACCTGGATTACGAAACCGTAGGAAAGAGCGGCTCCATGCTGATGGTTACGTGCAGCGGAACGGCGGTGATTATCTAAGTTCTGCGACTATACAAAAGAACAAAACATGCTTGAATTGGGGCGGTAACTACCTAAAAAATCGAGTTACCGCCCCTGTTCAGATATATTTTTATCTATATAGTGTGGTGACATACACCTGATAAATGTCACCAACTTTCTTCTATTTCATTTATTCTATCACCCAATCCTCTATACTTCGCTGGTTTTCCGAGAAGTTAATACCCACTTTCACAACCTTTCGCCCATCATCGGCAAAAGCCTTGGCATAGTTCTTATCGCTGATTTGCGCCATGGCGATGTCGGCAGACTTCTTATATTTCAACTCAAAGATAAAGATACTCTTATCCGTCTTGAGCACAAGGTCTATTCTTCCATCCGAAGTAGTATGCTCCACCTTCACATCTTCGCCAAGCATGGTGAAGATGGTGAATATCACGGCTTGATAGTGACGCTCATTATTGTTGATAATCGTATATGGGAACTTATCATAGAATGCCTTCAAATGAGGCATAAAAGCTTCCATGTCATCATTGATGAGCACATTCTTTTTATAAGCATATACGATAGCATCAAGTTCGCCTACCTCTGAAGGGGTATAATATTGGCAAAGGCTTTCCGAAAAACCTTGTCTAACTTCTTGATTAGGAAAACTGAGGTAATACATACCTAACTGCTTGTCATATCCCTTAATCGTAAGATACCCACTTTGGAAAAGGACTGGCACAGGGTCAGTAATCGTCTCAGTAGGAACATCGAAGCGTTTTGCTCTAGCCCAGATATCATTTAAGTCCATCATATCCAAATTCTTCTGCTGCATCAGTTCTATCAGGAAAGTAGGCGTACCAGATGTAAACCAATAGCTATTAAACTCCTTATCATCCAAAGCATTGATAATGCTGTAAGGATTGAAGATATCCTCGCTATTGATACTGAAGTGGTAGCCATCATAATGCTGCTTGAGTTGCTGCAAGGTCTCCTCATAAGTGAGTCCATTATGCTCAGCCATCTCCTCGATTCCCTCACGGAAATACTGAGTCAATTCACTCTTGGTAATACCACAACAGCTACTGTATTCATCCTTCAACGTGAGAATCTTGAGATTGTTCAACTCGCTAAAGATGCTGAGCTGGCTAAACTTGGAGATGCCTGTGATGAATACAAAGCGGATGTTTCCCTCTTGCTGCTTCAAGGGGCTGAAGAAATCTCGCATGATATTGCGGATGGTCTTCTGCAAGTCTTCGTCACTGACAGAATCATGCATTGGAGCATCATATTCGTCGATGAGAACAACAACTTGTTTACCTGTTTGAGCAGCTGCTGCAAGCAAGATGTTCTTAAGACGACCTCCAAAAGACTTCTCATCTATTGGATTAACTTTTAAACCATATTTTTTCTCTTCTACTTCTAGTATTCCGTTTAGAATTGAATATGTATTCTCCAAACTATAATATTTACCGCAGCTCAGATCCAAGTGGATGACAGGATATGCCGTCCACTCCTTCTCCATCTGTTCAATGGCAAGTCCCTTGAACAGTTCTTTCTTACCCTCGAAATAAGCCTGGAGGGTAGATACAAACAAGGATTTTCCGAATCGACGTGGGCGACTCAGAAAATGAAACTTGGCATAATGAGCCAGCTGATAGACGATAGCCGTCTTGTCAGCATAGAAGTAATTCCCCTTCACGATTTCGGAGAACGTTTGTATTCCCAAAGGATATCTCTTTGAAGCCATAATCTTACTCTTAATAATTAATGTACAAAGATACAGATAATATTTCAGAAAACAAGCATTTTTCTGATTATTAACAATATATCACTGCAAAAATAGAACCACAATTAAACAAAACATGCTTGAAACGGGGCGGTAACGGCCTTAAAAATCGAGTTACCGCCCCTGTTCAGGCATATTCTTATCTAAAATCCTTTGCGGTATTCAATATCTTTGTAGCCAATTATCAGAGCCTTAGGGCTAATTGTTATCATAAAATAAGACTTTACAGACTAGACTACCAGAGTCTATTTCAAGAAAATAGGGAACGTTATGAAATACCAACGCTCCCTATTTTTGTATATCAATACCCTGGGTTTTGAGTCATATTTGGATTCATATTTATTTCATTTTGAGGAATAGGTAAAAGCAACTGATATTTTTCTAATCCGAGTTCTTTCATCGCCAAACCATTCCTTTTCAAGAAAGCAAAATAGTCTTGCAATTTAAGCGACTTCCTCAGTTGCTTAATTCCCTCAACAGAAACATTTGTTCCGGAAATACCATTTATATTACCCACTTCTGAAATATATTTTGAAGCCTTTGCATTGTTACCCAAGTGGATTTCGCATTCAGCATATAAAAGCTTGACATCTGTAGTAGTCATGATAGGAACTACCTCTTCAGGACTTCCGTCTACATTTACCCTAGAGGCTCTTGACCCAATGCCAAACTTCAAAGCCAATATTAAATCTTTGTTTTCAGATGTATATTTTGTTGGAACTTTTTCCATAGAGTATATATTTTTGTCAACAACTTGTTGGAGAAGATTACTAGCTGCAGCCCATTTTTGCTGATACATATATACTTTCGCCAAAAGAATACGAGCCACATCCTTCGATACAAACAAAGCATCATTGGCGTTGGTTGCAAAAGCTACACATTTCTTTTCATCCAAATCTTTTATAGCATCTAGCAGTTCTTCTTCCAGCATTTGTAAAATACTAGATTCGGATGTTCTTGGAACATAAGAATCTGCATAACCTTCAAAACCTGCATTAGGCATCACAACTACACCACCCCACCAAATCAACATTTGATAGTAGCACAAATCTCGATAAACATTCAGATAAGGAGAATATACTGCCCTATACATGGCATCTGCTCTATACAACCTTGCAATCATATTCAGCGCTTGGTATGAATCATTCCAACACTTACGGATATTCGGTTCACTGCTACTAATAGGAGCAACAAAACGAAAATCATTTATTATCTTTGTATAACGATAATTCATCCCCGCCTCAAGGTTTACAGCTTCAGACAAACTACTCATAAAATCAGAAACCAAACTGATACCAACACTTCCGAGGCGAGGTACTATGATTTCTGCATTAGGATTAGCTTGCTGAGTTAAGTTCAAGCAAGCTACTTCATTACCCATACCATCATATAAAGGAATTGAAACTGCTTGTTCCTTCCTAAAGGAGGCAGCCTTTACAACCACCTTTAAGATATTATTATTCAATTCTTTTGTATAGTTGATACAAGGTTCATTTCCACTTCCTGTTTCATAAATTTCCGTTCCAGAGACAGATACTGACGGATAATTTTCTATTTCAGAAAAACTTGGTCGCTCTAAGTAAACAGGTACAGTTGTATTTACCTTTACCTCATAGCTTCCACCTTCCATAGGTACATTGATATTATTTGTTTCCAAACTGACAGGATGATTTTCAGGCGCAATTTCATTTCCTGCGGTTCCATCTCCATCCCAATCGAAATAATAGATAAGATTCTTAACGGCAACCTCTTTACCCATCTCTTGATAGCGTTTCTTGATATTCTCTGCTATTTGAGGCAATTTGCTTTCCAAAGAGAACATATCTTTACGAATTTGCAGTTTGGTTGTTTCTGAGAAATTACCATCCTCAGCAAACTCTTCTGAAAGTTGAGATAAATACTCAGTAATTTGTGCTTCAGAACGATTGTACAGAATTAAAGATGACACGGCAATAAGAGCTGCAGCTTCATCAGTACCAGAAGTAATCGAGAAATGATTAACATCAGTTTTGGCATACTTTTCGAGACCAAAAGTCTTGAGGACTTCTTCTTGTGCCTGATTGTTGGCTTCCTTAAACGACTTACCATCCTTAGCTACCAAATCCATAACTCTCTGATACTTAAGATGTGCAAGAATATTCAAATTCACATCAGCTGCATTTTGAAGATTAGCAACAGCATTTAAAGCCAAGGTTCCTTTAGAAAGTTCGCCAGTTACTTCATTAAAATAATATCCAGAAGCAGAAAGTTTTACATAGGGAGACTTTAACAATTTAGATCCAAAAGTAAAAGTACCCTCATTATCTGTAATCGTAGAAGTAAAAGACTCACCTGTTTCATCTAGGTCAGCATCTAAAGGCTGCATTTGGATGGCTGTACCTCTAACAAAAGGACCTTTTTCTACCTTACCACCTACATTAAAGTTAGTAGGAGTGTAACCATCCAGGTCGTCATTACTAGAACAAGACTGTAGCATTGCCATCATTCCTATGGTAACAACCACAACAGCTTTCTTTAAAATTACTTTCATAATCTCATTATTTATTAGTTAAACTTTCATATACAAGAAGCGTGGTCTACATATACCACACCTAACTTTGGAGGTCCTGAGAAAACCCTGAGATACAGATATAGTAATAGTAGCCCACGCTATGCGTGAGAACCACTATGCTACCATTGTATCTCTTTTTGAAAATTTCTCAGGTTTCCAAAGTTACAAGATAAGCATAACGCCTCTTTATATTCTAATATGTCTTGGAGATGGCATACACCAAATCCGCTTCAAAATTACAAAACTTTCCCGACATAGCCACAAGTTTTGGGGGAAAATTTGCATATAAGCCTCACTTTTCTTTCCTTTTTTCTATTTTTAATCACTTTTCTTCTATCTCACCAGAAATTTCGCGACCAAATCTCTGAGCATCGACTCCGAAAGATTGGATACTGAGCGTTGATAGCCGACTCTATGGAACTGATCTATCTAGCATCGTTTTGTATGACGTATTCTTTGCGCTTTCTTCTCATCCTTTCTCATCAAATAAGGTGAAGGGGGTAGTTCTGGAAGCACATCATTTATAGCATCAATCTGCCCCACCACCTTCAGTAAGAGGAGAAAAGTGGCTAGCGAAAGATTGCCCGCAGTGCCATTCTCAAACTTATGGATGGTGGTCAAGCCAAGCCCAGTAAGCTCGGCTACCTCTTTCTGGGTGAGATTGCATCGCATTCTATATTCCTTGAATCTTACTCCCAGTAAACGTACCAACTCAGGAGTAGAATATTCATATAAATCTGCCATAATCTTCTATTAATTTATCTATCATTATAATGATATTTATCCCATATATCAGCCTTTACCTTCAATATACTGATATTTACGGTTGCAAATATAAGAAAAAGGAATGAGACTGGCAAGCTTCTAGAGATTATTTTCTAACTTACTATTATTTTTTAGGAAAATGACATGTTTTTCCCTTTTGTTTATTCTCGCACATAAAAGTTTTTTCGCGAAAAAAGTCTCAAAGTCTCATTTTTTGGCTAATTTGCCACTTATATTACTAATATACAACACATTACAAGAATGATACTTTTCTGTTTATTTTACATAAAGTATCATCGAAGTATCATTATTTTTGTAGAAGTATCATTAAATCACCATGATGCATCATAAAAAAACACGAAATTATAGTCTACTAAATATAGAAAAACTACAATTTGCTTGCTCAAAATAGTGCCCGAAAACCACCCCATGAAATGGGCATTCAATGCCCGCAGTACGGGCAATGAGTACCCAACACTTGGTCTATCGATACCCGTCACTTGATCCCTTAGTGCCCGTGTGACGGGCACTAAGAGACCAACCTATGTGCTTATTCCTAACTACAGTTGTCTGTGTTTTCCATCTTATTCCTAGTTAATATTGGCATACTTTATAAACTAGAAAGGTAGACACTATCAATTTTATAAAACGGAAATACTAGACATTTCTTAGTTTTTGTGCCTGTATTTCTAGACATAAATCCTCAAAAAAGGCTTTTTTGCAAGCAACTTACCTGAATTTTATGATACTTCTATTGAAATTATGATACTTCTATGATACTTCTTTGTAAAATAAACAGAAAAGTCTCATTTTTATAAACCATTATATATCAATCATATACATCGGTTTTAGCCACAAATAATGAGACTTTGAGACTTTTTTCGAGAAAAAAAAACTTTTATGTGCACAAAACAAAAGGAAAGAAGAAAGCAGTAATTATAAAAGAAAAAAAGCAGCAATGGCTACTACTCCATTGCTGCTTATTTTATATTTTACTGAACAATCTTGAAGCGGATACGCAAAGAATGCGCATGTTCATCCCAATTGGTACCAAGCAATACGAACTTGCCAATCTGGGCGGTAGAACGGACATGCTTGCCGATACATGGACAAACATCATAATCACCAATACGAACCAGACGCAAGGTCTCGCTCGCATCATCCGGCAAACGGTCTAACTTGACGTTAGCCGGAATGTGGTCACGATCCACAAACTCGTAAGTAACAGGCATATCAAGCTCTATCAGGCGATTCATCTCCGTCTCAATCTCCTTCTCCTCCTGGCGGGTAGGCTTGTGATCGACTACGAAGGTCATCTTACTCTTCTTGCGCTCAATATGAGCATTCTTGCTGCGATCGCAGCCAAACAGGCGAACCATCAACTGATTGAGCAGATGCTCAGCCGTATGAGCAGGAGGGAACTCCTCCTTATGATGCTCATTCAATATGATATCACTTTCCTCCATCTTGACATTGAATTTATAGATTCTTACTCCGTTAGCATCCATTGATATCGGAAACACGCCATCCTTCTTCAACTCAACCTTCTTCTTACCCCCCGAGAACAGTTCTGTTACCAGCACCTCCTCTTCAGCAATATGGAAGAAATCGAAAGCATGATCAGGGATGCAAACCTGCAGCTGACGCGCCTCCTGTGCAAAGTTAAGTACGATGAGCATGGCTTCATCATCCTTCTTGCGAAGGAAGGCGAAATTGGTACGAGGATCGAAATTCTCAGAACCCGGATTCACATACATCAAATCGAAGGTCTCACCCTCGCGGATGGCTTTCTCTTCATTGGCGAAGCGAAGAAGCTGACGATAAGTGGCTGCCAGATATTTCTGCTCCTGACTCAATGCCGAGTCAGATGAATCCTGATAGGCATGCGCTAGAGTTTCCAGACTCCAATAGTCGAATATCGTGGTACGGCCATCCGTGCCGCTGAATCCTTCCTTATCCATTCCCTTCTCGCCGAATTCCTGACCGCTGTAAAGCATGAAAGGATTCTTCTGGAAGAAGAGACTCATGGCTGCAGCAGGAATCGCCTTCATGGCTGAGCCACAGAAGAAATCGCTGGCGATGCGCTGCTCATCATGATTCTCAAGGAAATAGAGCATGTGATCGCGGATATCATCCACTACCTGCCACTCGTGAGTGATACTGGCTGCCGGACGCTCACCACGAACCACGCCACGCAGGCAATCATACATTCCTACTTTGTCATAAAGATAATCGAAACCAGCCTTTACAAAGTTGCGGTACTGGTTAGGATCGTAAACCTCACCGATAACGACGATATGAGGATACTTCGCCTTCAATATTCCTGTAGCGTATGCCCAGAAGGCCGTTGGCACCATTTCTGCCATATCACAGCGGAAGCCATCTACACCCTTGCTTGCCCAGAAGAGGAGGATACCTGTCATCTTACCCCATGTGTTTGGCACTGGTTCATAATGATAGCTTCTGCCTCCTGCATCACAGTAATCTACACCGTAATTGAGTTTCACGGTCTCATACCAGTCGTTACAGCCAGGATGGTTATCAAACCGATCGTTTCCTGTAGCTTTGGCTGGACTCTCGGTATAGGGTTCATAAATCTTGGCATCTTTCGCAGAAAAAGCCTTGAACTCTGGTTTGGAACGACGGATTTCATTCAAATCCAAATCGCCCCATGCATAATAGAAATTATTCCTAGTAGAGAAGTGCATGTTCGGATCATCATCTTCTCCCAAATCCCGTACACCTGTTGGTTTGCAAATGGAATGATACTCTCGGGCTACATGGTTCGGAACGAAATCCATGATTACTTTCATACCAGCCTTGTGAGTACGCTCTATCAGCTGCTCCCACTCTTTCATTCTCATACTGACATTCACAGCCAAGTCTGGATCGATATCATAGTAGTCGGTAATAGCATATGGCGAACCTGCTTTTCCCTTCACTACCTCTGCATGCTGAGTAGGAATTCCATAAGAAGAGTAGTTTGTCTGAGTGGCATGACGAATCACACCCGTATACCAAATATGTGTAAATCCCATATCGTGGATGCTAGCCAAAACTTCATCAGAGAAATTATTCAGCTTTCCACAACCATTCTCTTCGATGGTACCATTTTCCTTACAGGTTGTATTCTGATTTCCGAAGAGTCGTGGGAGAACCTGGTATATAATAACTTTTTCCTTCATTTAGCGGCTTTACTAAAAAAATGAAACGTTTTACCTTTCCAACAACGCCTTTGCTGAAAAGATAAAACGTTGAATAGTGTCATTGTTGATTAAGCAATACCATGAGCGGCAACATTCTTGTCGATGCGGCCAATCATACCCTGCAATGCCTTGCCAGGGCCACACTCTGTGAAGTCATCAGCACCATCAGCAATCATAGCCTGTACAGATGAAGTCCAACGTACAGAGCTTGTAAGCTGTGCGATGAGGTTCTGCTGAATCTCAGCTGGATCAGTATGAGGCTTACCATCTACATTCTGGTAAACCGGGCACTTAGGAGCTGAGAATGTAGTCTTCTCGATGGCAGCCTGAAGTTCATCCTTAGCTGGCTGCATCAATGGAGAGTGGAAAGCACCACCAACCTTCAAAGGCAATGCACGCTTAGCACCAGCAGCCTTCAGCTTCTCGCAAGCAGCATTGATAGCATCTACGTTACCTGAGATAACGAGCTGACCAGGGCAGTTGTAGTTAGCAGCAACTACCACGTTGCCTTCTGTGCTCACCTCAGCGCAGACTTCCTCAACCTTCTCATCTGGCAAACCGATGATGGCAGCCATGGTACCAGGGTTAGCCTCGCAAGCCTTCTGCATAGCATTGGCACGGGCAGCAACAAGTTTCAAACCATCCTCGAAAGCCATAGCACCGGCAGCAACCAATGCAGAGAACTCACCGAGAGAGTGACCAGCAACCATAGCTGGCTTGAACTCCTCACCCAGGCAAAGAGCAGAGATAACAGAATGAAGGAATACAGCAGGCTGGGTAACCTTGGTTTCCTTCAACTGATCGTCGGTTCCGGCGAACATGATATCAGTAATCTTGAAGCCGAGAATCTCGTCGGCCTTATCAAAAAGTTCTTTTGCCAATGCGTTGTTATCGTAGAGATCCTTACCCATACCTACGAACTGAGAACCCTGTCCAGGGAAAACAAATGCTTTCATTTTATCCTTATATTTTTTAGTTTATAAATAATATTCTGTAATAAATATGAATTCTCTGAATTCGACTGCAAAGGTACAATAAAATTCTGAGAATCAGCAGAGAATATTAAAAAATAAAGTTATATATTCTAAATTACTACAAGAATGGTAAAAACTTTCCATTCTGAATGCGGAACAGGCATAAAAAAAATCCCTAATGCCTTTCGGCAAAAGGGATCTTTATATTAATTTGCTTTACAGTGCGAAAAATATCGTACTTCATACAAATTGATTGAGCCAGGATTATTCAGCTGCTGGAGCCTCTTCCTCAGCTGCAGCCTCAGCAGGTGCCTCAACTGGAGCCTCCTCAGCAGCAGGAGCTGCAACAGGAGCGTTCTCAGCAACAACGTTAACTGGAACCTTAATCTCAACCTCCTTGTGGTAGTGTACAGTAGCCTCGTACTCACCAACCTTCTTAGCATCCTTCATAGTGATGATCTTGCGATCAACCTCGATGCCCTTCTTAGCGAGTTCCTCAGCAACAGTTGCAGCGTTAACTGAGCCATAGAGCTGACCAGTAGCGCTCACCTTAGCAGCGATAGTAAGAACAATGCCCTCGAGAGCCTCGCCCTTCTTAACAGCCTCAGCCTTGATAGCCTCAAGCTTGTGAGCCTGCTGCTTCAAATCCTCAGCCAACTGCTTCTTAGCAGATGGAGATGCGATAACAGCCTTACCTGTAGGGATAAGGAAGTTACGACCATAACCACTCTTTACATTTACGATATCGTTCTTATATCCAAGACCGATAATATCTTGCTTCAAAATAATTTCCATTCTTCTTTATCCTCCTTAAATTACTTCATCAAATCGGTTACGTAAGGAAGCAAAGCGATCTGGCGAGCACGCTTTACAGCCTGTGCTACACGGCGCTGATACTTCAAAGATGTACCTGTGATACGACGTGGAAGGATTTTACCCTGCTCGTTCAAGAACTTCTTCAAGAACTCTGGATCCTTGTAGTCGATGTACTTAATACCGCTCTTCTTGAAACGGCAATACTTCTTCTTCTTTGTGTCGATAGAAGGAGCAGTCAAATAACGGATTTCTGATTTCTGATCTGCCATGATTAAGCCTCCTCTTTTTTACCAAGCTTTGCACGACGCTTCTCTGCGTAAGCGGCAGCATACTTGTCAAGTTTAACAGTCATGTAACGAATTACTTTCTCGTCGCGGCGATAAGCTGTTTCGAGCTTAGCGATAACAGTTGGCTCAGCCTTGAACTCAACCAAGCTGTAGAAGCCTGATGTCTTCTTCTCGATGTTGTAAGCCAACTTCTTCAAACCCCAAGCCTCTTTGTTCAGAATCTCAGCACCATTATCGGTGAGTACCTTCTCGAACTTAGCGACCGTTTCCTTCATCTGTTCATCAGACAAAACGGGAGTCAAAATGAAAACGGTTTCGTATTGATTCATACTACTTTAAATGATTAAATATTAATATAAAAATTCTCATGCAAACCGGAAAATGTGTGCTGAAACACAGCCTTTTCACGAATTGCGGTGCAAAATTACGACTTTTTCTTGAATTAACCAAATATTTTTCGTACTTTTGCACAAAATAATTGTTAATAGTATAAAAACAACCTCTAAATTGTAAAGAATATGGCAAAAATGAATAAGAAACTGATTACTCTGCTCCATACCCTACCATCTATGGGCATGGCTTTCATCGTTTTAGGCGTCCTGCTGATGGTGGCCAGCTTTGCATTTTCTATCAAGGGAAACAGCGCACTCTTCGCAGGTCTCTTTTTCATCCTGGCAGGAATAGCCGGATTTGTATATTCATTAAAAAAAGGATAAGCCGGTCATCGACTTATCCTTTTTATATCTTTGAGAATCTTTTCCCTGTTACTGAAATATTTAATCCTCGTTAGGAACAATGAGTTTGTATCCCTTACCATGGATATTGATGATTTCAATCTGAGGGTCGTCCTTCAAATGCTTACGGAGTTTGGTGATATAAACATCCATTGAGCGTGCATTGAAGTAATTGTCATCAATCCAGATGGTCTTCAGAGCAAAATCGCGCTGCAGAATTTCATTAGAGTGAGCACAGAGCAAAGCAAGAAGTTCATTCTCCTTGGTGGTAAGTTTAGTCTGCTTGTCACCAATGGTAAGAAGCTGCTTCTGGGTATCAAAGGTAAAGTCACCGATGTGATACATAGTAGACTCCTTGCTCTTTTTGCCACGTACGCGGCGGAGAATAGCCTCTACACGGAACACCAGCTCTTCCATAGAGAATGGCTTGGTGATATAATCATCAGCACCAATCTTGAAACCTTCAAGGATATCTTCCTTCAATGTCTTGGCTGTAAGGAAGATGATAGGGAGGTCGGCATTGGTCTGACGAATTTCCTGTGCCAGGGTAAAGCCGTCCTTCTTTGGCATCATCACGTCGAGTACTGCAATATCAAACTTATTCTTATTGAATTCCTTATAACCTACCTCGCCATCAGGGCACAGAACTGTGGTAAATCCCTTTGCCTGCAAATATTCGCGAAGCAACATACCTAAATTTTCATCGTCCTCGCAAAGCAAGATTTTAATTTTCTCTTCCATATCTTTATTCTTTAAAATTATTAATATTCTTTTAATTCTTTATTCTGTTTCTTCAAGTCTTAACTGTGAATCACCGGCAACTTGATGGTAAAGGTTGTGCCCTTTCCCAATTCGCTATCTACCTTAATTTCACCATCATGAAGATCTACTATCTTCTTGACATAAGCCAGTCCCAGTCCGAATCCCTTCACATCATGGACATTGCCCGTATGTACGCGGTAGAACTTGTCGAATATCTTCTTCAGATTCTCCTTCTTCATACCCAGACCGGTATCCGTAATCGAGAGATACAGATGTTCTTCATCATTCCAGGTCTTCATCGTAATGTTAAGCGGCTCGTCTGGCTTGCGGTATTTCACAGCATTGTCCATCAGATTGAAGATGACATTCTGGAAATGCACCTCGTCAACATAGAGTCCCGAATCGATGGCTTCGATATCGGTATAGACCTTACCACCTGTATGCTCAACGCGGAGCGAGAAGGAATTGGCAATATTCTCAACCATCTCGTTCAGATCGAGCTCTTTCTTCTTGAACACCGCCTTCTTGCGGTCGAACATACTCATCTGCAATACCTTTTCTACCAGGAAACGAAGACGCTTCGACTCATCGTTGATCACATTACCCAGATGTTTCTGCATCTGTTCGCTCTTTGCCACCGAAGTATCATTGAGCATCTGCGCTGCCAGACTGATACTGGCAATCGGCGTCTTCAGTTCGTGGGTCATATTATTGATGAAGTCGTTCTTTATCTCAGTATATCTCTTTTGTCTGAAGATAACCACAATGGTAAAGATGAAGGTAATCAGCAGTACCAGCGTGAAGATGACACTAGGAATCATGAAGCGCACACTGGAGAAGATATAGCTGTTCATATCCGGAAAATGTACCCTTACCACACCCATCTTCGACTGTGGGTCGTTGCGGAAGAGCACCTGTGAGTAGCTGTATTCCTCACCCTCGTCCGTATAGTCAGGACAGCGGTAAACCTCTCGTCCATCCTGGGTAGTCACGGTGAAATGATAAGGTATGTTGATACCATTATTCATCATCTCAGCCTTGAGGTCCTGATCGAGCTGCTTGAAGTTGATTCTCTCCTTCAGCGGCTTGTCTGATGCCGAATAAAGGATAGAATATACCACCTCATCCAGCAACGCTTTCTGATAGACATAGCGGTTCTTCACGATTTCCTGAAGCGACTTCTGTGTTTCTGTCAGCGAATTCTTATCGCTACGCAGTATCATCGCCTTCGGCATATTGCCAGGATGTGTGGCATTTGTCTTCAACTCGAAAGTTGAATAAACTGCCGTTCCCTTGTTCTTATCTTTATTGGCCTTACGTTCTGTCTCGTTGACATTCTTTTCGAGATAGCGCAGAGTTTCATTAAGCTCCAAATTTCTTGAAGCTTGATACAGGGCTCTGTTGACCGACTCGTCAAACTGTTCCTTCTTCATGTTTACCATCTCCTGGATGTAACTGAGCTGCAAGTACAGCAGCGCAAGGAACGAAAAGCCCATGATAATGGCTATGGTCCAAATCGTTTTCTTCTTCATGGGGGCAAAGATAAGAAATTTCTTAATCAGTTAACTTAAAATCGTTAATTAATTATTTACTCTTTCTAGTTTTTAACATTTTTCGGTATTTTTAGTTTCGTATATAAAACTATATTTTCGTTTTCCATAAAAAAAAGAGAGGAAGTATACATATCACATGCACACTTCCCCATATTGGTCATATCAACATAAAATTTTAATTTATATAAGAGAGATTTTTCTCTAACCTAACAATTACTATTCAGCATCCTTCTCCAATTCTGCCTCATGATCCGCAATCAGCTTACTCTGAATGTCGGAAGGAACCAACTCGTAGCTGGCAAACTTGGTAGTGAATGAAGCACGTCCACCTGTCAATGAACTCAGAGAGATGGAATAGCTGGCAAGTTCCTTCAGAGGAATCTTGGCACTCAACTTCTGGTAACCGGCCTCGCTGTCCATACCCATAATGAGAGCACGACGTCCCTGGAGATCACTCATCACATCACCCATGAAATCAGCAGGCACATAAACCTCAAGATCATAGATAGGCTCCAGAATCTTCGGACCAGCCTGTTTGAAGGCATCGCTGAACGCATGGCGGGCAGCAAGCATGAACGAAAGTTCATTACTATCTACTGGGTGCATCTTACCATCATAAACGATGACACGTACATCACGTGCATAACTGCCCGTCAACGGACCATGTTCCATACAGTCCATAACACCCTTCAGAATAGCTGGCATGAAGCGGGCATCAATGGCACCACCAACCACAGAGTTGAGGAATACTAGTTTACCACCCCATGGCAAACTAACCTCTTCACGGCTCTTGATATTCATCTTGAACTCCTGACCGTTGAAGGTAAATGACGTAGGATCAGGCATACCTTCTGCGTATGGTTCAACAATGAGATGCACCTCACCAAACTGACCAGAGCCACCACTCTGTTTCTTATGGCGGTAGTCAGCACGAGCCTTCTTGGTAATAGTCTCACGATAAGGAATACGTGGCTCTTCGAAAGTTACATTGAGTTTCTCGTTGTTTTCCAGACGCCACTTCAGCGTGCGGAGATGGAACTCACCCTGACCTCTTACGATTACCTGGCGCAATTCCTTGCTCTGATCAACAATCCAAGTAGGGTCTTCCTGGCGCATCTTCAGGAGTGCAGCCATCAGTTTCTCTGTATCCTGAACATTGGCAGCCTTGATAGCACGTGAATACTTAGGGTTAGGATATTTAATGAAGTCGAAACGCCACTCAGCCCCCTTACCATTAAGGGTATTGCCAGTCTTCACGTCCTTCATCTTCACGGTACAGCCAATATCACCGGCATTCAACTGCTCTACAGGCACACGGTTGGCACCCGCACAGGCATAAATCTGTCCGATACGCTCCTTGGAGCCACGATCTGCATTAGTCAGGTCGTCACCATTCTTGATAGAGCCGCTCATCACCTTGAAGTAGCTTACCTCACCGATATGAGGTTCCATACCAGTCTTGAAGAAGTAAACACTCTCAGGACCATTGCTGTCTGGCGTAATTTCCTCACCACGTGTATTATGCAGTTTCGGCATCTCGCTTACGAAAGGAACCACATTGCCCAGGAACTCCATCAGGCGGTGAACGCCCATCGACTTACCTGCACAAACGCAGAACACAGGGAAGATGCTACGGCTAACCAATCCCTTGCGGATGCCCTCGCGAAGTTCATCTTCTGTCAGACTCTCGCTCTCGAAGAACTTCTCCATCAGTCCCTCATCGTTCTCGGCTGCAGCCTCTACAAGAGCCGTATGAAGTTCCATGGCTTTCTCCATTTCCTCTTCTGGAATATCTTCAATAATAGGAGCACCGCCCTCAGGCTTCCAGGAATATTTTTTCATCAATAAGACGTCAATGAGAGCATTGAAGCCTGAACCGGTCTCGATAGGATATTGTATCTGCACACACTTAGAACCGTAAATGTCCTTCATGGTGGCTATGATATTATCAAAGTCGCACTTGTCTGAGTCGAGCTGGTTTACCAGGAAGATGACAGGTTTGCCCAACTTCTCTGTATAACGGAAGTTGTTCTGTGTACCTACTTCTGGACCATACTGACCATTAATAAGGATAACTGCCTGATCGGTAACATTGAGAGATGTAATGGCACCTCCCACGAAATCATCGCTACCTGGGCAATCTATAATGTTAAGCTTCTTGTTGTTCCACTCTACATGAAAAACTGTAGGGAACACAGAGTAGCCGTATTCCAACTCAACTGGGAAGTAGTCGCTCACCGTATTTTTCGCTTCTACAGAGCCTTTACGCTTGATAACGCCTGCTTCAAATAACATACTCTCGGCAAGTGTAGTCTTGCCGCTACCCGCACTGCCCAACAGCGCAATGTTTTTAATCTCATTTGTCTGATAAACTCTCATGACGCTTATAGATTTTTAAGGGTTATACTTAAATTTGCTAGTTGAAATCCACAGTCAAACCACCGGTTTTTCTGTTTCATGCTACTAAAGTACAAAAAAAATCGCACATTGCCAAAAGTTTTGGGCAAAAAACTTCTGTTTTTTAAAACATATTAGTACTTTTGCACTTTGTTTAGACATGTTTTTGTCTTTACACCTTATTATATATAGAAAAAGAAGTTCAGAAATATGGCAGGACTATACATACATATCCCCTTTTGTGAAAGCCGGTGCATCTACTGCGGTTTTTACAGTACCACCTCCCTCAAGTTAAGGGATGATTACACTGATGCTCTCTGCCGGGAGATGCAGATGCGCCCGGCAAAAGCCGCTCTCGGAAGCAATGAAACTATCGAAACCATCTATCTGGGCGGTGGAACCCCGAGTCAGCTCAACGGCTCCCAACTCAACCAGATTTTCTCTGCTATCAGAAAAAACTATACGCTGGCAGAGAATATGGAGATCACGATGGAATGCAATCCGGACGATGTAACCGGCAATTTCTGTGAAACGCTGAAGCAACTCCCCATCAACAGAATCAGCATGGGAGCGCAGACCTTCAGCAATGAGCGCTTACACTTTCTGCATCGCCGTCATAACGCCAGAGAGGTAGAAGAAGCCGTCACCCGACTCCGTAACATCGGCATCCGCAATATCAGTATCGACCTGATGTTCGGATTCCCCGAAGAATCTCTTTCCCAATGGATGAGCGATATCAGGCACGCCATACAGCTGGATGTGGAACACATATCTGCCTACAGTCTGATGTACGAAGAGGGAACTCCCCTCTACCATATGCTGAAACAGGGAAAGATTAGCGAAATAGATGAAGAAACCAGTCGCAAGATGTATGAAGCCCTGATAGACCAGCTTACTGGAGCAGGCTACGAACATTATGAAATCAGCAATTTTGCCCGTCCGGGCTTCCGTTCACGTCACAACAGCAGTTACTGGCACGAGGTACCATATATCGGAATAGGAGCAGCCGCCCACTCCTACAATAGGAAGCAGCGCAGCTGGAATATCGAAAATATCCAGACTTATATTCGAAGCATCGGCGATGGCATTCTGCCTTCTGAGAGTGAACAGCTAGATATTTTCACCCGATACAACGATCTGATAACAACCGCCTTGCGAACAAGCGACGGAATAAACCTCATGAAGATGGAGCAGGAATTCGGAAAAGAACTAGCAGACAGACTGCTCCAGGAAGCCCAGTCGCATATCAGCCGGGGGCTGATGAAAATAAAGAACGGCAGGCTCTCCCTCACTCGGGAAGGTCTTTACATATCGGATGATGTGATGAGTGATTTCATTAGTGTCCAATAAAAATTGGACACGTTAATTAATTAATCAAATAGTCCCTT
>ERZ791812.73-NODE-73-length-64093-cov-104.434195_pt1 | contig 64093 bp, 67 predicted proteins | sample MGYA00510303_ERZ791812 | MGnify/ENA primary metagenome ERZ791812 (study PRJEB30046, sample SAMN00791985) | human gut metagenome | study: EMG produced TPA metagenomics assembly of the A metagenome-wide association study of gut microbiota in type 2... | reverse complement strand
GTGTCATTAAGGGTCAAGGTCATTAAGGGTCATTTTCATTTTCGGGGGAGAAAAAACCCCTATAGTATATATAAATAAATATTTATATATACTATAGCTCAAAATGACACTTTCATTTTTCTAAATGACCCTTAATGACACTGACCCTTAATGACACGCTTGTTTTTCATCCTTACTTTCCCATTGCTGATTGTTTCTGCAATAAAGTTCAGACAGAAAATCAACAGAACTTATTGTATTACAGCTACTTATAACTTTTCTCGCATAGAAAGTCAGGGTGAAAGCTTGCATTCTGCCCGAAAATGTTGTATCTTTGCACCGGCAATCGAAAGAACAGCCTTTTGTGCCTTGCTCGGGTCTTCTCTTAAGACCAACACGGGTCATAAATGATGGCAGGCGCCGGTCATCAATGAAGACCCCGAAAACGGCAGGAACGGGGCGTTCTGGGGAGTTGCAAAACAAAGGACTCTAAACATACTACAAACGACTATGATTAATTACAGCATCGTAATGCGTAGCGTGAACGCAAATCTTCTGGAAATCAACCAGGCGAAGTCACGCATCAACCAGGCAAAGAAGGAGGGTAAGAATCCTGACCCGAAGGACCTGGAACTCGTGAAGACTGAGAAGCAGAATGCTTTCGCCATCTCGCAGTACACCGACATCATGACCATCGAGAAGTTTGCCAAGCACATCACCTCTCATGGCAGTGTTTATTCGAGAGCCGACATCAGCGCCATCCTCTACATCGCCGTAGACTGCATGCGAGAGATGTTGCTTGAGGGCAAGAAAATCCGTCTGGGCGATCTTGGTGATTTCTCTCTCCTTCTCACCTCGAAGGGTGCTGAGGATGCCGACAAGTTCACCTCGCAGAACATCACCGGTGTGAAGGTTCAGTGGGAGCCAGGTCAGGAGTTCAAGAACCTTCGCGATGACGCCGAGTTCAACCTCGTAGCCAGCCGCAGTGCTCAGGCAGCCGTTATCAAGGCGATTAAGGAGGGTAAGACCAACGTTGACCTCAACGCGCCAACTACTCCGGATAATACGCCAGGCGGTTCTACCCCAGGTGGTTCAAACACCGGTCAGACCGGCAGCGACGGCCAAGGCTCTGAATCAGGCGGCGGCACTACCGGCAAGGACGATACTGGCGACGGCCTTGAATAGCCCAAGGATAGACTGGCTAGGGTGCTAGCCCCTAGCCCAGCCTATCCGCCCACAAAAAAAGTCAACATTCAACACTCAACATTCAACATTCAAAAAAATGAAAGCGAACACTTGGAAAACAATTCTTCAGATAGCCATCAGCATACTGACCGCTATCGCTACTACGCTCGGAGTAACGAGCTGCATGGGATAAAGAACATGGAGTCCACCTTTTATAATAAGCAGACTCAACCATAAAAATAGACCGCTCACCTCAGAGAATAATCATGAGGAGAGCGGTCTTTTTCGTTCCTGCCGAGAAAGTAGGTCATGAAGGGTCAAAGTCATTAAGGGTCATTAAGGATTTCGGGTATTCAGATGTTTACAACTATCCATTTACCACTTTTTCTACCGCCTTCACGCTTCAAGATTCCCTTGGCTTGAAGAGCAGCAATATCTCTTTCAATAGTACGTGTCGTTACAGTTCTCTTTCCCGACATTCTCTGCGCCAATTCCGGAATCGTTATTGCCGGATGACATTTAACAACAGAAATGATATTCTGCTGACGTTCAGAAAGTTCAATCAGTTTTTCTTTCCCGACATTTTTAAAGCTTTTCTCGACATTTATCACGACATCATCATCCATAGATCTTTCATACTGTTCTATCTCAGCCTTAAGATTTTTGATATGTTCTTGAAGCATGAAAGACTGGAATGGTAACATCGACTCTTCTTCTCGAGATGCATTAAGAGCTTCAATATAAGCTGCCTTATCATCAGTCATTACCTTTGTCGGAACAAGATTAAATTCAAACTGAAGGTGATTCATGATGAGACGCGACATTCTGCCATTTCCATCCACCCAAGGATGGATGCTGACAAGGATGTTATGAGCATCGAAGCTCAACAAATATGCATCCATTTCACTCGGGTTTTCAAGAAGCAATTCACGCCTGCGGTTTATCTCATTGCAGAAATCAGCCAACCTTGCAGGAACCTTCAGAAAGTTCATATAGGAACGTCCACCAGCTCCCGCTGTGACACCTAATAGACGGAGGTCACCTTTAGAAGAATCGAATTCCCCCTGAAGCGTGCTATAAACGCTGCCGGTATTCTTCATCACCAATGCAGACAATTGCTTAAGCATTTCTACAGAAAAAGGTTTGTGCTCCTTAGCCCATCGAATAGATTGCTCATAGGCATGCTTCAAATCAAGATTCATCAACTGCTCTACCAAGGGTTTACCTTTAGCAGAAATACCTTCATCAAAGAGCAATTGATTCTCTATTTCCGTCACAGTAGAACCTTCTATGGCAGTAGAGTGTGTAATGATGGAATACAGATAGAACTTATCGTAATCTATCTGCTGCGAAATACCAAGACTTCTATATTTGTCTAGTACAGCCTGTAATTCTAACACATACTTTTCCATTTTGCAACTTCTATTTTTTAAGGCACAAAGATAGGTAAAATATGTTAGAAACACGAATGATTATGAAGAAAAATGCAAATTACTCTACATTTTACTAAGATTATATCTACCATACCTGACGCCTTTTTGCTTTAAGAGGTCATGAAGTGTCGAATTCATTATCGGTCATTAAGGATTTCAGATTATCAAAATATCCCTCTATCTTATAAAATAAGGTTAAATCAAGTTCGCCCTGCAAACAAAATCCATCCATATAATCACTTTTCTGAATATTTTTTGTATTTTTGCAGATATATTGCGCTGATATGGGAGTAGAGCATGGCTTATCCTCCTAGATTACAGGCGCATCATTATCAAATGATTAGAGCATGAAGAAGATATTATTCCTACACGGATTCTTCGCCACGGGCAGCTGTCCGATGGCGAGAGCCTTGAAAGAGGCGTTTGAGGGGACGGCGGTGGTGCTGACTCCCGACCTCCCTTTGCACCCCAAGGAGGCACTGAAGGAGATTCGCTCCATCATCGACCGGGAACAGCCCGACTTGCTTCTGGGCAACAGCTGCGGCTCTTTCCTCGCCCAGATGCTGGCTCCGGTGGTGGGCATTCCTGCCCTGCTCGGCAATCCGTATTTCATGATGACGGAGTTTCTGAAGGAGCGAATCGGCGAGCATGAATACAAGGCACCGAGAAGGGATGGAAATCAGCGGCTGGTGATTGACGAGGCGCTGATTGAGGAGTTTGCGGAACTGGAAGCCGTGCAGTTTGACCATTGCAACCCCTATTATAAGGATCGTGTGTGGGGACTTTTTGGTGAACAGGACACCCTGGCTCACTTCTCCCCTCTCTTCCTGCAGCATTACAATCAAGCCTTCCATTTCCCTGGCGGTCATACGCCTACTGAGCAGGAGGTGAAGACCTGGTACGCTCCCCTTGCCCAGAAAATGCTGATGGAATTTTCTGCAAAGGAAGAAAGATATTTCCAGCACTTTAAGGGCGGCAAATATAAGTTCATCCATTCTGCCTTCGACTCCGAGACTCAGGAGCGCATGGTGGTTTATCAGGCTCTCTATGGAGACCAAGCCTATTGGGTAAGACCGGAAGATATGTTCTTCGGGAAAGTAACAAGGGACGGCAGAACTTTCAATCGTTTCACGGAAATAGATAAATAATTATGGAGACATTTAATAATGTAATAAACAGTGGCCAGCTTGTTCTGGTCGATTTCTTTGCTACATGGTGCCAACCTTGCAAGGCGATGCACCCCATTCTGCAGCAGGTGAAGAGTGTATTGGACGACCGCATCCGAATCATCAAGGTGGATGTAGATAAGTACGGCGTAACAGCAAGCCAATACCGCATCCAATCCGTGCCTACGCTGATGCTTTTCCGAAACGGAGAAGTATTGTGGCGCACAAGCGGTGTGGTAGATAAAGCCGAACTGCTGGCTACGCTTGATCCATTCTTGATATAAAAGATAAAAAGAATAAAGGAGTAAAATAGGAAAATGAGCATAAAACAGATAGAAACACTCGTTTTTGATTATGGAGGTGTCATCGTGAACATTGATGATGTCTCTGTTGTAAAAGCCATGGAGAGCCTGGGCGTTACGGCGTTCAAGCGACTAATCCATGTCCGCAAGATCAAGAGACTGATGCACCAATATATTAATGGTCTGGTAGCGGAAGCAGAAACTTTGAAAGAGATGCTGAGCCTTTGCCGCAAAGGAACCTCAACTGAGGATATTGAGAAAGTCCTGGAAGAGTTGTGTGGCAATCTGCCCGTGGAAAGACTGGAGGCATTGGTCAAGCTTCGGAAGCGGTATAAGGTCTATCTGCTCAGCAACATCAACGATACGCTTTGGCAGAAATCAGTTAGTCAGATGAATCAGCTGGGATATTCCACAGACGAACTGTTTGATGAAGTATTCCTCTCATACGCCATGCGGAAAGAGAAGCCATCCGTCGAAATCTATGAAGAGATGACGCAGCAGACAGGATTGAATCCTGCCACTACCCTCTATTTTGATGACCGTGCCGAGAATGCCGAAGCAGGCAAGCGTTTTGGTTTCCAGAGCGTACTGGTAAAGACCAATCATCTGGAAGAACATCAGGAATGGCAAGAAATTAACAAAAAATAGTGTAAAAGAATAGGTATGATGACAATTGATACAACAAACCTCTGCTCGCATCTTCAAAAAAAGTTGTTTGAACCTGAGGGAGTATATTATCCTATCTGGCAAGCCATGCAGAATGATAAGGAGTTGACAGCCGTAGTTCGCTCACGACAGCTTCATATTTATCGTAATGGTAAAAAGATTCTCATTCTCGCTGGCAAGGCTCAGCCGAAGATTATCAGAGAGGATAAACTGAACGAATTGATTAAGAAAATAATATAAATGATTAAGAAAGAAGAAGTTATATCTTTTGTATGGCAGCATATTCTGCTGCTCGTTTCGCTCTATGTAATGACTTTCGGAGTCGCAGCATGTGTGCGAAGTCAGTTAGGTTCAAGCGTTATTTCCACCATCCCTTACGTGATGGCTTCGGCAGGTAAGATGCTTGATTACATCCCAGGATGGACTATCGGCGGCTACACCATCATGATGAATGCGATCTTCGTGGTGCTGCAGATTCTGATTCTGAGAAGAAACTTCGAGTGGGTGCAACTCTTCCAGCTCGCTATCGGCTTTATCTTCGGAATGTTCATAGACCTCAATATGGTGCTTACACAGTGGATGGTTTCAGAAAATATCCTGGTCAATGCCCTTGTGCAGATTGCCGGTTGCACCATCCTCGGTTTCGGAATTGCCATGGAGGTGAAGTGCGGCTCAGTAACCATGCCTGGCGAGGGCATTTCCATTGCCATTCACAAGGTTACCGGCTGGCCTTTCCCTAAAGCCAAGATTCGGGTGGACATCACGCTCGTGGTCTTGGCCGTCTTGTTCTGTTTCCTGCTTCTCGGTTCATGGAAATGGGAGATCGTGGGCATCGGAACGCTCTTCGCCATGGTCTATGTAGGTGTTACAGTTCGCCTATTCAACAAACATCTTGCATGGTTCGACCGCCTGCTCCACTATCGTCCAGGTTGCCGCAGATATGTTTACGGACTTGCCCGATACATAAAAAGACAGATATAACATCAAGATTATTTAAGTTCAACGGATAAAAATAGATGAACATGAATTTTCCAGAAATATATTCAGCAACAGGCATAATGGAGCTGATTCAGAAAATCGGCTTTCTCCCTCTTCTTGATAGCGGCATTGAAGGATTCTCTGCCGAAGATATCGTGGCAGAAGACTGCGGTTACGTAAGACTTCCTGAAGGCGGTTGGGACTGGCCGCTATGGAAATGGAAGGGCGAGATTGTGCAGGAAATGCCGTGTATGTACGGAAAGTTCTTTAACAAGAAAGCAGGATTCATCAGCCAGGAATGGTGGCCGGACTTCTGCAACTACAGAAGAAGCAAATACCCCCATCCGGATGAAGAATCGATAGAAGGAGCCATTCTCTGCACGCTTCAATCTACTGGCAGTCTCATCACGAGAGAACTTCGGGCAGCCTGCGGTTTCACGGGCAAGGGAATGAGAAGCAAGTTTGACGGTTATCTCACCCGACTGGAAATGGCGACTTACATCGTGACCGAGGATTTCATCTATCCTCGTGACAAGCACAATCACGAATATGGCTGGGGTTGGTCGCTGCTCAATACTCCCGAAAATCTCTATGGCAAAGAGGCTTGCCAATGCAACCGAACTCCAGAAGAGTCTCAACAGAGGATTTTCGAGCATCTGAAAGAAATCCTGCCTGATGCTTCGGATAAACAGATTATTAAATTAATTGGATAAAAATGAGAAAGGAATCAAGAGCAATGGATAGTGGGTGGGCATTGGAAGTAATGCACAAGGCTCCGTATATAACGGTCAGTTTTATTGACGAAGACGGCAAGCCTTATGGTTTACCCCTGTCACTCGCATCTGATGATGATGTGAACTGGTATTTTCATGGTGCCTTGGAAGGCAAGAAGCTGGAGGCAATCAAGGCTCATCCAGAGGTTTGCCTTTCAGCCGTAACCCGTTGTGCGCCTACGGTTGGTCCGAAAGACGGCAGTTTCACCCTGCAATTCAAATCAGCCATTGCATTCGGCAAGGCAGAAATCGTGACCGAGGATGCAGAGAAGATTCATGGTCTCCGACTAATCAGTGAACGTTTCCTTCCTCAACACATGGATGCTTTCGACGAGAGCATCGCCCGTTCCCTTTCACGCACGGCTGTAGTTCGCATCACGCTTACTGAGCCACCAACCGGCAAGCGCAAGCAGTATGATAAGGAGGGCGTGGAAATGAAATATGGCAGAATGGAATAAACGAACTTTAAAACATATTGATTATGAAGAAGATAAAGTTAAGCAATGGCGTGGAAATGCCACAACTGGGTTATGGTGTTTATCAGGTGGAACCTGATCCAACCCTACCCTCACCCAGATAGGCGAGAAATACGGCAAGACTGCTGCACAGGTAGCCTTGCACTGGCTGTTGCAGAGCGATGTAATCATCATCCCGAAGACTGTTCATAAGGAACGAATGCAGGAGAATCTGAACATTTGCATAAAAATCATTAGAATGGAGAATTATGGAAGAAAAATTATCGACTATATATTTGGTTAGCGGTCAAACAGCTCTGCAGTATCTTATGAACGTGAGCAAAAATACAGGCAAATAGCGACCGAAGCGATATTCGAGTGTTTGAGACTGGGATATCCCCTCAACGACATGGAAATATCAGGCAAAGCTCGCGAGCTGCTGAGGAAGAGGAATGTAATAGGTTGAGAACTTTGACAAGGCTCCAACATCAAAGTCGGCAAATCCAGACTTGATTATTCAATGCATCGAGGAAAAGAAAAGGCACAACTCAGTCGGAGTCAAGATTGTGCAATACCACAAAAGCCCATTGCTGATAGAAACCCACGATAGGGCTAGAAGCAATGGCTAAGACAAGGAAGGAGTTTCATCAGAAAAACAAATAAATGTTTAGGGGCGTTTTCCGGTCATTAAGGTCACGGTCATTAAGGTCATTAAGGATTTCTGTTTTCAAAATATCCCCAGGCACTCAAGACATCCCTCAGCATCCCTCTATCTTATAAAATAAGGTTAAATCAAGTTCGCCCTGCAAACAAAATTAATCCATATAATCAGTTTTTCTGAATATTTTTTGTATTTTTGCAGATATATTGCGCCAATATGGGGATTGAGCATGGCTTATCCTCCTGGATTATAGGCGCACAAGCATCTAATGAATAGCGCATGAAGAAAAAATGGACAAGAATTTCGAACCAATAGAGCAACTGTATCTCTCGCAGGCGTTTGATACGGAAAGCGATGAAGAACAGATGCTTACAGAATGTAAGATGATAGCCCGGACATACGCCCTGGCAGAGAATGCAGTGGTCTCGATGGGAGACAACCGCAGAAACTGCAGTTACTGCTACTTCGGCGGAGTGGCCGACGTGCTGGGCATTTCGCCGGAGGAACGGGTCAGCCAGCTGCCTTCGCTTTACGAGAATTTCATCTTCGACCGTTGCCATCCCGATGATCTCAGCAGGCGCCATGCAGAAGAGATTGCCTTCCTTCGCTACATCGCCGGCAACTCTACCCCCCAGCACTATCGTGATTATGTGCTCTGCAACTACCTGCGGGTAAAAGATGCCTGCGGAGAATACCGCTGGGTGAAGCATCGAATGATTCCGCTTGCCACCGATAAGAACGGTTGCCTGCTGCTCTGCGCCTGCATCTATACGCTGGCAACTGATGAGGACAGGAAAGCAAAATTCGCCAATACCCGAACCGGAGAGGTGCGGATATTGACGCATAAGGATTACGAAAATATACTTTCTAAACGGGAGATGGAAGTGCTCCGTCTTATCGACCAGGGACTGCTGTCGAAAGAGATTTCAGACAATCTCTGCATCAGCATCAACACCGTGAACCGCCATCGCCAGAACATTCTCCAGAAACTGAAGGTAGATCGTGCCATCGAAGCATGCAAACTGGCACATGTGATGGGATTACTCTGACTCGGTTTCTACTCTCCCATTCGGAAGTCACCCACCGTCTCGGTTGATAGGCGCAACTCTGAGAATTCACTCACACATACTCCTTTTTGAGGAGCCTGAGAACTGATGCCCACCTTCAGGTTCTTGGGATAGTTGTTGCGGTAAAGGCGAACCATCTGCCATTCCTTGCCATCCAACGAATAATAGGAAGCGATGGTTCTTGTGTCAGAACTTATCTTATAATAGATAAAATTCTGATTCACAACCTCATGGTTGTTATCATCGCTCGTCCCCACGGTGCGCACGGTCACCACACGGTGCTTGCCTCGTTCATCCTGTTCGAAGCAGAATTTCTGATAGAGTGTGTCGTTGGCCATCACAACAAGATCTGCTGCATTATAGAGTCCATCAGGAGTAAAGCCCGGCTTCATTTTGGCAGAGAATGTAAAGGGCTTGGTGTTGTCAACCTCCGTAAAAAGCACCTTTGCCGTATTGGCGGTCAGCTTTGCATCGTTGGGGTCGATGAACAAATCGGTTTTCTCAGGAGCAACGAAAGTGATGACACCAGCCTTCTCGCTCACCTGCTTGTCGGCTTCATTAAGCATCTTGGTGAAGTGAATACCGCCAAGCGTGAGGTCACAATTCTGAAAACTCATGACAGGTGTCTGAACAGAATCAGCTGAAGAACTGTCTGCTTTCTCCTGCTTTGAAGAGTTGCTGCACGATGCTAGCACGCATAAGGCAGCCATTGGTAAAAATGATTTAAATGTCATATTATTTATTGTTTTAATTCGCGCTGCAAAGGTACGTATTATCTGCAGTTCTGACAATAGTCATTTATAACCAATTGAAGATGACGCACGGCTGTAGAACTCTTTTGGAGAATGTGCGTATTTTTTATTGTCCACATACTTGCATTGAGCCTCCTGCGCCATTTTCGCAGCCTCTTGCTCCAACTGCTTCCAATATGTCCGGTCTTTATGCTGATAGATTTCTTCATAAAGTGGAATCGTAAGGCATTGGATTCCAGCGAGTTCTGCACAAGTTCTGCTGTAGATACGGATTGAGAAAAATAGGCTCTTGCCTGCTTCACTAACAGCTTCCTTGAATCAGCATTCTCAGAAATGATCATACAAGCCATACGTGATAGATGGAAAGCTTCGACCTTGCGAAACGCTCCATTACCCACCTTGAACATGTCAACCGCATGGTTGAAATGTTCGTCTATATTCATACCTTTTTCACTGGCAACCTTGATTGCCTTGTCTATTACATTCTGGAATTTCCAATATCCCGAATAGCCCATCGCATTACAAAGATCACGTGAGCTCCAATATTCTTTCCCGTTATCATCCATTTTCCGAATTTCTTAGAATGTCGGACGCATGTCAGGCACATTATTCTCATCCATATCTTTTCCGTTTCTTTTGTATTGACGTTCAACAATATTGAATAGCAAAAATACAAAAAAAGATGAAATCGCCACTAATCATTTATAAGAAGTATGATTTTTAATGTTATTTACGCAAAAAGAAAGAAACATGTCAGAATATATTAATTTTAGCACTTATCAAGACAATGCAATAATCCAGCGTCCCTTACGTTATTACAGAAGAAGAGGACAACCGCATCCGCAACCGAAGGGAGACCTTCATTAGGGAAACAGGCACCGAGAAAACGGTACTCATCACGATGATCACCTCCAATGGACTTGCGCCGGGCGGCTATTCTGATGACATCCAATGCCAGCTGACGATGGCAGATTTATTCAGATAATAGACAAATAATTATGGAGACATTCAATAATGTAATAAACAGTGGCCAGCTTGTTCTGGTCGATTTCTTTGCTACCTGGTGCCAACCTTGCAAGGCGATGCACCCCATTCTGGAGCAGGTGAAGAGTGTGTTGGGCGACCGCATCCGAATCATCAAGGTGGATGTGGACAAGAACAGAATAAAGGAGTAAAATAGGAAAATGAGCATAAATACATTACATATTCTGCTGATACAGATTGCGCTGATGGCGTATTTGCACATGAATTAATAACAAAATAAATAACTAAGTATATGAGCATTAAAAAGAATGGGATTTATTGGAAGGGGGTGGCGACAAGGATATGGTGAAAGTGTTTAAGTACAAAGGATAAAATAAATGAACATGAATTTTCCTAAAAAATATATTCAGCAACAGGCATGATGGAGCTGATTCAAAAGAGCGACCTGAAGGCCGCTCTTTACGAAAAAGATTCATTTAAATATCACATAAATATTGTATTCAACAAATCTTTATATTTGGGAATCCATTGTTCAGCCTTATAATCATAAAAATGATGATCGGCATTAATGGCGAAAGGAACTCCATGTTTATCAAGCTGCTGGGTCATGAATGATGCAAATTCAGTCTGTTCTTTTACACTGTAATTATCGTCTTTGTTATAAGCGCCAGGCATCCAAGCCCCACCCCAGGTGTAAATACCAGTTTCCTTTTGCCAATCAACTGCCACCTTGATGCTTTTCTTTATCTTTTGCTTTTCCTCTGCCGTGCCAGTAATCCAGCGTTTTTTGTCGTTTGACTTGCTGGGACCAGCAGCATAGAAATGCCATTCAGCCATCAGATAACCATTTCCCATCGAAGGAATCTTCAAATCTTTAAGACCTTCTGGATGAGACTGTTTCGGAGGTGCTATAAAGACGATTCGCTTAGGATTAGTCTTGCGAATAGCCGTAACACAATCCTCATAAAGGGAGTTGAGTTCCGCCACATCTTTTTTTACTTGACCCGAAGGCTCTACAATCAGATTAAACGAAACCAATGGTGAGAGATTCTTACATTTTTCTGCCATTCTCTTCCACCACTCTACTACTTTCTCATGCTCCCCAGCATTCGGATTCTCCTTGTAAGGCTTGGCTGAGAAGGCTATAATCGGAATCAGCTCATACTGCATGCAGGTATTTATCTGCGAAAACAGTCTCTTGAAATCCTCATCTGTAAAATGATAATGATGCAAACGGAATCTTACATGCTTGATACCTTGCTGTGCAAATCTCTTAACTGCCGTCTCCGAATAGGCACCATATTTATTTTTCTCACTTCTTCCCCACCAATCAACATCGATTCCCTTCTTCAGCATCTGCTGATAATCGCGTGGGGCGATGGCAGAAGGTTGGGCGTTAACGATAAATGCTGTTAAAGTCAGCATCAGACTTATAAATAATCTTCTCATAATTCCATTATTTTACATTAATGTCGTACTCACAATATTAAGACCTTCAAAAGATACTGAAGTAAAAATAAAGCTGTATTTTGGATAAATTTAAAGAACAAGATGTAAATGTACCCCTCACACCCATAGGGAGTAGTTACCAATGCCCCCTCTAGCTTATAAATAAGGTTAAATCAAGTTCGTCCTGCAAACAAAATCCATCCATATAATCACTTTTCTGAATATTTTTTGTATTTTTGCAGATATATTGCGCTAATATGGAGGTTGAGCATGGCTTATCCTCCAGGATAAAAATAATCAAATTAATTAGAATAAATATGAGAAAGGAATCAAGAGCAATGGATAGCCAATGGGCATTGGAAGTAATGCACAAGGCTCCGTATATAACTGTAAGTTTTATTGACAAAGACGGCAAACCATATGGCTTACCTCTGTCGCTCGCATCTGATGATGATGTGAACTGGTATTTTCATGGTGCCTTGGAAGGCAAGAAGCTGGAGGCAATCAAGGCTCATCCAGAGGTTTGCCTTTCAGCCGTAACCCGTTGTGCGCCTACGGTTGGTCCGAAAGACGGCAGTTTCACCCTGCAATTCAAATCAGCCATTGCATTCGGCAAGGCAGAAATCGTGACCGAGGATGCAGAGAAGATTCATGGTCTCCGACTAATCAGTGAGCGTTTCCTTCCTCAGCACATGGACGCTTTCGACCCGAGCATCGCCCGTTCCCTATCACGCACGGCAGTTGTCCGCATCACGCTTACTGAACCGCCAACCGGCAAACGCAAGCAGTATGATAAGGAAGGCGTAGAGATGAAATATGGAAGAATGGAATAAATCTCCGATAATGGTAAAATCTTCCGGAAACCAGGTATAAGCTCTTTTGGAGAATGTGCGTATCTTTGCATAAGATAAGCTGCACTCGGCAATTTGAAAGCAAGCTTTCATTGCGCTCATTTGCATTATCTTTGCGCCCAAGAAATTTAGGAATTTAAAAGACTTAGGATTATGAAGGAATTATTCTTTAATACAATACAGGAGTTCAATGACTTCATAGGGGTGAAAACACTTCATCCTCTGGTGAGCATTGCGCGTGTAGAGAACACCTCTCCTATTCAGGAGGCTGTGCACCATTACGGACTTTACGCCCTCTTCCTGAAGGAAAACAAGGGCTGCAAATTGTCATACGGCAGAACAGAATATGACTTTGACGAAATGACCGTAACCTCGTTTGCTCCGGGACAATCGATTAAAGTAGAACCCATTCCAGGAGTTCCGATAGCCAAATATACGGTATTGATTTTCCATCCCGAGCTGCTCAACCGCACCCAGCTTGGCAAGAACATCTCCCGCTATGAGTTCTTCGACTATACAAGCAACGAAGCACTACATTTATCCGCTGCCGAGGTGAACATCTTCCGTGATGTACTCTCAATGATTGGACAGGAACTAGAGCATCCTATAGATAAGCATTCGCGTGAACTCATCGTTTCTAACATCGAGTTGCTGCTGAACTACTGTCTGCGCTTCTACGACCGCCAGTTCATCACTCGCGAGGAGATTAATCATTCGGTGGTAAAGAAGTTCATCTCTCTGCTCGATGAATACATTGCCCGGAAAGCGGAGCATGAAGGGCTGCCTACCGTAGCCTACTTTGCCGACAAATGCTGCTATTCTACCAAATATTTCGGTGAATTAGTCAAGACAGAGACTGGCAAAACCGCTAAGAGTATGATCAACGACCGACTGCTTTCTGCAGCCCGCCAACTACTTGTAGATGAAACCTTAACCATTACGCAAGTCAGCCAGCGCCTCGGCTTTGAATATTCTCAGCACTTCGTCCGCTTTTTCAAGGCGCAGACGGGCAAGACTCCAAGCGAGTACCGCAAGACTGCTTAAATATAATGAAGCATATATAGAATAACTGTTTTTTTTTTTACATCGAAGATGTTTCCTGGAGAAGAATTTGAAAATATGGAGAAGAATTAAAAAAAATGATACAATGAAGAAAATAGTACAGACAGCAGGGCGCACCCAACTGGGTGAGTTTGCCCCAGAGTTCGCCCACCTCAACGACGACATCCTCTTCGGAGAAGTATGGAGCCGCAATGACCTGCTTTCATTGCGTGACCGCAGTTTGGTAACCATCACTTCGCTTATCAGTCAAGGAATCACCGACAGCTCGCTGAAATATCACCTGCAGTCAGCAAAGAACAATGGAATTACTCGCACGGAAGCGGCAGAGATCATCACCCACATCGCCTTCTACGCAGGTTGGCCAAAGGCCTGGGCTGCCTTCAATCTGGCAAAGGAGGTATGGAACGAAGATGTAAAAGGCGACGATGCGAAGGCTGCATTCCAGTGCGAGATGATTTTCCCTATCGGTGAGCCTAACACCGCTTATGCCAAGTACTTCAAGGGCAACAGTTATCTGGCACAAATATCCGACAGTCAGATACCTTTCTTCAACGTAACCTTTGAGCCTGGTTGCCGCAACAACTGGCATACGCACCACGCCACAAAGGGCGGCGGGCAAATGCTGGTAGGCGTAGCCGGACGAGGCTGGTATCAGGAAGAAGGCAAGCCTGCACAGGAGATTCTCCCAGGCACAGTCATCCACATTCCTGCCAACGTGAAGCATTGGCACGGTGCAGCAAAAGACAGCTGGTTTGCCCACCTCGCCTTTGAAATACCTGGCGAGAACAGCTCCAACGAGTGGCTTGAGCCTGTGACCGATGAGAAATATGAAAAGTTAAAATAACAATAAGATTTATGACTTCACTTCAAGAAAGGCTGTTCGCCATGCAGGATAAGCAGTATGCTGCTTTCCAGGCCAAACTGACACCGGGAGTGCCTGTGGAGAGTTTCATAGGCATTCGTGTGCCTGTGCTTCGCAAGTTCGCAAAAGAATTTACAAAGGAAGTAGATTGCGAGGAATTTCTTCATCAGCTTCCTCACGAATACTACGACGAGAACATGCTTCACAGTCTCCTCATTTCCGAGGTGAAGGACTACGATGAATGCATTCGTCTTACTGACAGCTTCCTGTCATTCGTGGATAACTGGGCTGTTTGCGACATCATGTCTCCGAAGGTGTTTGCCAAACACAAGGAGGAACTATTGGTGAAGATCAAGACTTGGAGTAAATCGTCACACGTTTATACTTGTCGCTTTGGAATAGATACACTTATGTCTCATTACCTGGATAAAGACTTCAAGGCAGAATATCTTGAAATTCCTGCATCTGTAAGGAGCGAAGAGTATTACGTAAAGATGATGGTAGCCTGGTTCTTCGCCACCGCCCTTGCCAAGCAATGGGACCAGGCGATTCCCTACATCGAACAAAACCGCCTTGCTCCCTGGACGCACAACAAGACCATCCAGAAGGCCATCGAGAGCTACAGAATCACGCCCGAGCAGAAGGAATATCTGCGGGCATTGAAGATAAAATAATTATGACACAAGATACTTCTACATATTACGTTTGGATAGGTGGCTCATGTGATTATGGCCATAAAGAGCGAGCTGGTGGTGCTGCCGTTGTGATTGAGCATAACGGCAATATCATCAGCCGTGATGTAATCAGCGACCTACACACCACAGAGTTCCGCATGATGCTAACCCTCATGGTGAAGGTAATGCAGGAAATACCTAAAGGTTCCGACATTCTCTTCCTGACCAACGCTGCCTATATTCAGAACTTTGACAAGACTCCAACCTCAAAGTCTGCCAATCCAGACTTGATCATTCAATGCATCGAGGAAAAGAAAAGGTACAACTCAGTCGGAGTCAAGATTGTGCAATATCATAAGAGCCCATTGCTGATAGAGACCCACGATAGGGCTACGGAAGCAATGGCAAAGACAAGGAAGGAGTTTCATCAGAAAAACAAATAAATGTTTAGGGTCGTTTTCCGGTCATTAAGGTCACGGTCATTAAGGTCATTAAGGATTTCCGGTTATTCAAGATGTCTGACCCCAAATATGGTTTACAGCTAATGAGCGATGATTATATTCTTGAAAAGCTCATAGAAGAACTGAGGGAAACTCAATAACACCAAAAGTGAGCGGTTTATGTAAAAAGTTACGGAGATAATTCACATTTTCCGTAACTTTTTACATTTTCATCTTATATGTTTTTTGGAGCATTTCATTGCGTTAATTTTCTTATATAAGATAAGACAGTACTACTATGACATAATTCAAGCGCCATACTCAACCCCTATTCTTTTGGATCAATGTCAAATGGAAGCAATGGAGTATCATCATCATTTCCACTATTGAATCGGTCGAAATCCGAGATATAGGAACGGTCTTGAATAACCTTATATTTCTCATACTCAGAATAAGCCTTTTCTCTGGCTTCTTCTTGCGAAACCTTACCTGCACTACTCTTAGCATCATAGTCCATAGTTTCAAGCAACAGCTTCAGGCGATTCTTCCAATCCTCCATCGTAGTAAATTTCCGCATCAGCTCGCTCATAAACAATCTCAGCTGCCGTATGATTGGTAACCGCCAGGTGCATCATATTCTGCACCATCTTATAGAAGAGTTTGGTACTTTCAGCCTTTACATCATAATCTGCACTACACTCTGCATAAATATCAGTTATCTTCTGGTAGTATCTGCGTTCAGAAGTGCGGATTTCACGGATACGTTCCAGCAAATCGTCAAAATAATCCTTGCCGAAGTGCTTACCTTGCTTCAGACGTTCATCATCCAAGACATAACCCTTAATGATGAACTCCTTCAATACAGAAGTTGCCCATATACGGAATTGGGTTGCCTGATAGCTGTTCACTCGATAACCAACAGCGATGATAACATCAAGATTGTAGAACAATGGAGCACGCTCAACATCACGCTCTCCCTCCAGTTGAACTTGTTGAATTTTTCTACAAGTTGCCTCTCTTTGCAATTCACCAGACTCATAAATCTGAGAAATATGATAAGTGATAGTTGCTCTATCAATACCAAACAAAGCAGCCATCCTTTTCTGTGACATCCAAAAAGTTTCGTTGTTGAAAATCACTTCAATGCGAGTCTCTCCCTGTGCAGTTTTATACAGTAAAATATTGGATTCCAGTGAGTTCCGCATAAGTTCGGTTGTAGATACGGATTGAGAAAAATAGGCTCTTGCCTGCTTCACTAACAGCTTCCTTGAATCAGCATTCTCAGAAATGATCATACAAGCCATACGTGATAGATGGAAAGCTTCGACCTTGCGAAACGCTCCATTACCCACCTTGAACATGTCAACCGCATGGTTGAAATGTTCGTCTATATTCATACCTTTTTCACTGGCAACCTTGATTGCCTTGTCTATTACATTCTGGAATTTCCAATATCCCGAATAGCCCATCGCATTACAAAGTTCGCGTGAACTCCAGTATTCTTTCCCGTTATCATCCACTTTCCGAATTTCTTCGAATGTCGGACGCATTTCAGGCACATTATTTTCATCCATATCTTTTCCGTTTCTTTTGTATTGACGTTCTACAATATTGAATAGCAAAAATACAAAAAAAAGATGAAAATCGCCACTAATCATTTATAAGAAGTATGATATTTAATGTTATTTATGCAAAAAGAAAGAAACATATCAGAATATATTAATTTTATCACTTATCAAGACGATGCAATAATCCAGCGTCCCTTACGTTATTACAGAAGACGAGAATAACCGCATCCGCAACCGAATGGAGACCTTCATCAGGGAAACAGGCACCGAGAAAACGGTACTCATCACGATGATCACTCCTATGGACTTGCGCCGGGCGGCTGTAAAACGTTATCACTTCACATGGTAGTGTTTATTCGAGAGCCGACATTAGCGCTTTTTGATAACACATTTGTAACACACATGGATGATTTCTCAATACATCAAATTCATAACATATTGATTAACAGCTATTTACAAAAAGAGTACATAAAAGAGGAATAAGTGATAAAATATATTTAAAAACAAAAAAAAGAACAACAGAGATAAGTACCTATGAATAAGCAACTTACTACTATTGTTCTCTCACGCTATTTTGTACAAATAAGTTTCATTTTGCTTATTATAGTGATTCCGTTGGGGTTCGAACCCAAGACCCACAGCTTAGAAGGCTGTTGCTCTAATCCAACTGAGCTACGGAACCAACACTTTTCAAAACGCAAACCAGCTAACCAATAACGCAATCAGCCACTTTTCTTATTTGCGGCTGCAAAGGTACATATATTTTTTGAATACACCAAACTTTTTCTCACTTTTTTCTTTTTTATGCTTAAATATCGCAAAAAATAACTACCTTTGCATCCGTTAGGAGCAAGAAACAGCATTCTGACCCCGAAAGAGAAGAGATTTTTATAACGCATATTGAAACATAAAACATACGCAAATGAAAAAGTTAATCTTTTCAGTAGCCCTGCTCTCGGCAGCACTCTCTGCCAGCGCAGAAGAACATCCGCTCTGGATGCGCTACCCAGCCATCTCGCCCGATGGCACAACCATCGCCTTCGCTTATAAAGGCGACCTCTACAGTGTTTCTGTCAACGGCGGTGAAGCACGACAGCTCACAACCCATGCGGCCTTCGATTCGCATCTTGTATGGAGCCCTGACAGCAAGAAAATTGCCTTCCAGTCTAACCGCGAAGGAAGTCTCGACATCTTCGTAATCGATGCAAAAGGCGGTGCTCCTACCCGACTCACCACCAACAGCGGCAGCGAAACACCTATCGCCTTTGCAGACAACGACCATGTGCTCTACTCAGCCAGTCTGCAGCCTACAGCCCAGAGCATCATCTTCGGCGACAACACATTCCCACAAGTATATAAGGTAAGCACCAAGGGCGGAAGACCGGAACTCTTCTCTACCCTCACCATGGAGAATATCAGCATCGCCAAGAACGGCGACATTCTCTACCACGACAAAAAGGGATACGAAGACCCTTGGCGCAAACACCAGAAATCACCTATCGCTCGCGACATCTGGCTGAAGAGCAACGGTAAGTTTGCCAAGCAGACTACCTTTGCCGGCGAAGACCGCTCGCCAGTATGGACATCAGACGAGAAATCATTCTTCTATCTGAGCGAGCAGGACGGCACATTCAATATCTACCGCCGCAGCCTCAACAGTTCAAGCGACAAGCAGATTACCCACCACAAAGGCAATCCGGTAAGATTCCTCACTGCATCCAGCGCCGACCTGCTCTGCTACGGATATGATGGCGAAATCTACACCGTGAAAGAAGGTGGAGAGCCTCAGAAGGTGAACATCTCCATTACAACAGATAACGATGCTCCAAGCCTCGTACGTCAGATTAAAAGTTGGGGAGCTACGGAGATTTCCGTTTCGCCAGACGCCAAGGAAGTGGCTTTCGTGATGCATGGCGACGTATACGTAACTTCTGTAGAATACACCACTACCAAGCGCATTACCGACACACCACAGCAGGAGCGCAACCTGAGTTTCTCGCCAGACGGCAGAGCTCTGGTCTATGCAGCCGAGCGCAATGGCGTATGGCAGATTTACCAGTCTAAGATCAAGAACGAGAAAGAGAAGAACTTCACCTACGCTACCGATATCGAGGAAGAGCAGCTGGTGAAAACAGGCATTACATCGCAGTATCCGCAATACTCTCCTGACGGCAAGGAAGTGGCTTTCTTCGAAGACCGCGCTGCACTCCGCATCGTCAATCTGAAATCGAAGAAAATCCGCACCGTGCTCGATGGCAAATACGTCTACTCTTACAGCGATGGAGACATCGCTTTCGAATGGTCACCAGACAGCAAATGGCTCCTTTCAACCTATATCGGCAACGGTGGCTGGAACAACCAGGATATTGCGCTGGTAAAGGCTGACGGCAAAGAGGTTCACAACCTGACCAATTCCGGCTACAGCGACAGCAACGGCAAATGGGTGCTCGACGGCAAGGCTATGCTCTTCCAGAGCGACAGAGCCGGTTACCGCAGTCATGGAAGCTGGGGAGCAGAAGACGATGCCTACATCATGTTCTTCGACCTGGACGCCTACAACCGCTTCAACATGAGCAAGGAAGAGATAGAACTGGCTGACGCCAACAAGGACGAAAAGGAGAAGAAGGAAGACGAGAAGAAGGAAGAGGCTAAAAAGAAAGCTGACGAAAAGCAGAAGAAGACAGGAAAGATAGAGGTGGAAAAAGTGAAGCCACTGGAGCTGGACATCGAAAACTGCCGCGACAGAATCGTACGCCTCACCGCAAACTCTTCGCACATGGGCGATGCTGTGCTCTCTAAAGACGGCGACAAGCTCTACTACCAGGCAGCCTTCGAGGATGGTTACGATCTCTGGCAGCACGACCTGAAGGACGGCTCTACCAAGCTCGTGATGAAGGGCGTAGGCCAGGGCAACCTGCAGACCGACAAGGATGTGAAGAACCTCTTTATCTGCAACGGAAGCAGCATCAAGAAGGTGGATCTGAGCGGATTCAGCACCAAGGACATCAGCTTTGAGGCTAACTTCAACTATAAGCCAGCCGAGGAGCGCCAGTATCTCTTCGACCACATATGGCGACAGGTGAAAGACAAGTTCTACGACCCTAAGATCCATGGTGTTGACTGGGAAGGTTACCGCAAGACCTATGAGAAGTTCCTGCCTTACATCAACAACAATTTCGACTTCCAGGAGATGTTGAGCGAAATGCTTGGCGAGCTGAACGCTTCGCATACAGGAGCCCGCTACTACGCTTCGAACAGCGCGCTTACCACCGCCAACCTGGGAGTATTCTTCGACTCTCAGTACAAGGGCGACGGCCTGAAGATTCAGGAGATTATCAAGCGTGGTCCTTTCGATGTGAAGAATACGGGCGTAACAGCCGGCAGCATCATCGAGAGCATCGACGGCGAGGAGATTAAAGCCGGAATGGACTACTTCCCATTGCTCGACGGAAAGGTTGGCAAGAATGTACGACTCGGCATCAGAAACGCCAAGGGCAAGAAGATGGAGGTTACGGTAAAGGCTATCTCTCAGGGCAAACTCAACAACCTGCTCTACAAGCGATGGGTAGACCGCAACCGCGCTTTCGTTGACAGCATTTCGGGCGGACGCATCGCTTATGTTCACATTAAGGCGATGGATTCGGAGAGTTTCCGCACCGTTTACAGCGAACTGCTGAGCGACAAGAACCGAAACAGAGACGCTGTAATCGTAGACGAGCGCCATAATGGTGGCGGCTGGTTGCACGATGATCTCTGCACCCTACTCAACGGCAAGCAATATCAAGAGTTTGTACCTCACGGTAAGGTCGTTGGCCGCGATCCGTTCAACAAATGGGTGAAGCCATCTTGCGTCATGATCTGCGAGAACGATTACAGCAACGGTCACGGTTTCCCATGGGTTTACAAGGAACTCGGAATCGGCAAGCTGATCGGTGCTCCTGTAGCAGGAACCATGACAGCCGTATGGTGGGAAACGCTGATGGACAACACGCTGGTATTCGGTATTCCTCAGGTAGGCTGCCGCGACATGCGTGGCGTGTTCGGCGAGAACACCCAGCTGAACCCAGACATCGAGGTTTACAACAGTCCGGAAGATTTCATCAATGGCCATGATACCCAGCTCGAAAGAGCCGTAAAGGAAATGATGAAGAAATAAACAGAACGCCCTGCAAGGGTCCAGAAGCCAAACCACTTCTGTCCCTTTGCAGGGCGATTTGTTTTTGTATCTGACAACATTATTTATTAAACCTTATTAACCCACAATATCGGCGAAAACCCTTCTGTCATGACATAAAACCCTCTAAATCTTTACTTTTTTTCTTGAAAAGGGCGAAAAAGCAAATGAAAAAGCCATAAAATAAAAAAAAATGAGTATCTTTGCAGAAGATAAAAAACAAGATTATGGGATTATTCGGATTATTCAGCAACAAAAAGAAAGAAACTCTCGATAAGGGACTTGAAAAAACCAAGGAGAGTGTGTTTGGCAAACTGGCGCGCGCCGTTGCCGGAAAGTCTACCGTCGATGATGATGTGCTCGACGATCTCGAAGAGGTACTCATCACCTCAGATGTAGGTGTAGAAACCACGGTCAAGATTATCCGCCGCATCGAAGAACGTGTGGCCCGCGATAAATATGTTTCAACCAGCGAGCTTAACCGCATTCTGCGCGAGGAAATCGCCATTCTCCTCTCCGAGAATCACAGCGATGACCTGGCAGACTGGGATCTCCCTGCCGACCATAAGCCTTACGTTATCCTCGTAGTAGGCGTAAACGGCGTGGGCAAGACAACCACCATCGGCAAACTGGCTTACCAGTTTAAGAAGGCTGGCAAGAAGGTTGTTCTGGGAGCTGCTGACACCTTCCGTGCCGCTGCCGTAGAGCAGATTTGCATCTGGGGCGAGCGCGTGGGTGTGCCTGTAGTGAAACAGCAGATGGGAAGCGACCCAGCAAGCGTAGCGTTCGACACCCTGCAGAGCGCCAAGGCAAACGGCGCCGACGTGGTGCTCATCGATACGGCAGGCCGACTGCACAACAAGGTGAACCTGATGAATGAGCTCAAGAAAATAAAGGAAGTGATGAAGAAGGTAATGCCTGAGGCACCAGACGAGGTAATGCTCGTGCTCGACGGAAGTACCGGACAGAATGCATTCGAGCAGGCTAAGCAGTTCTCTGCCGTTACCAACATCTCCTCGCTCGCCATCACCAAGCTCGACGGAACCGCTAAGGGCGGCGTTGTCATCGGCATCAGCGACCAGCTCAAGGTGCCTGTAAAATACATCGGACTAGGCGAAGGTATGGAAGATCTGCAGCTCTTCAACAAGACAGAATTCGTAGACTCGCTCTTTAAAAATTAGAAAATGAAGAAAAATCAGATAGATATTATTACCCTGGGCTGCTCGAAGAATCTCGTAGACAGCGAGTTGCTGATGAAGCAGTTTGAGGCAAACGGCTACCATTGCGTTCACGATTCCAAGCGCCCTCAGGGCGAGATAGCCGTCATCAATACGTGCGGATTCATCGAGGATGCAAAGCAGGAAAGCATCGACACCATCCTGGAGTTTATCCAGGCTAAGGAAGAAGGCCGACTCAGAAAGCTCTACGTAATGGGCTGCCTCTCGCAGCGCTACCAGAAGGAACTGGAAGAAGAAATGCCCGAAGTGGATAAGTTCTACGGCAAATTCAACTACAAGCAGCTTCTGCAGGAACTCGGCAAGGCGGAAGTTTCATCCTGCAACGGCCAGCGTCATCTCACCACTCCGCGCCATTATGCCTACATCAAGATAGCTGAGGGCTGCAACCGCCACTGTGCCTACTGCGCCATTCCTATCATCACCGGCAAGCACGTTTCCCGTCCGAAGGAAGAGATTCTGCAGGAGGTGCGCGAACTGGTGGCAGAAGGCGTGAAGGAGTTTCAGATTATCGCTCAGGAACTCACCTACTACGGCGTAGATATTGACGGCAAGCATCATATTACCGAACTCATCAGCGAGATGGCTGATATTCCGGGCGTGAAATGGATTCGCCTGCATTATGCTTATCCGAACCAGTTCCCTATGGATCTTCTGGACGTGATGCGCGAGAAGCCAAACGTATGCAAATATCTCGACATTGCCCTCCAGCACATCAGCGACCACATGCTCACCAGCATGCATCGCCACGTAACGAAGCAGGAAACCATCAATCTGCTGAAGGCCATCCGCGAACGCGTGCCAGGCATTCACATCCGCACTACGCTGATGGTTGGTTTCCCAGGCGAGACAGATGAGGATTTCCACGAGCTCCTCGACTTTGTACGCGAACAGAGATTTGAGCGCATGGGCGCCTTTGCCTACTCTGAGGAAGAAGGAACCTACAGCGCCACCCACTACGAAGACAACGTGCCTGCCGAGGTAAAGCAGCGCCGGCTGGACGAACTGATGATTCTGCAGCAAGACATCAGCTCTGAGATTGAGGCAGATAAGGTGGGCAAAACCATGACCGTTATCATCGACCGCAAGGAAGGCGATTACTACATCGGACGAACAGAGTTCTGCTCTCCGGAAGTAGACCCTGAGGTTCTGATCCGTGCCGATGAGAAGCGTCTGCGCGTGGGTTGTTTCTATCAGGTAGAAATTACTGCAAGCGAGGAATTTGACCTCTATGGCAAGGTGGTGAAATAATCATTCTCTCCCCCATAGCCTGGAGTTTTAGAAATTTTGACTACATATTAAATAAATATGAACAATAAGGAATACATCGCTGAACTGGCTCAGCAAACCGGCTATTCGCAGGAAGACACCCAGAAGTTGGTGCGCAAGGCGATAGACGCTATGATTGCCGAGTTTGAGGATGGAGAAGCTGTCTCTATCCCCAATTTTGGCACCTTCGAAGTGAAGAAGCGCATGGAGCGAGTGGTGGTTAATCCTACTACCAAGAAGCGCCAGCTGGTGCCGCCTAAGTTGGTGTTGGGTTTCCGACCGGTTGCTTCGGTCAAGGAAAAACTAAAGAATGGAGGGGATGAGCAATGAGCAAATTCAGTTTAAATACACTCGGAAAACTGCTTGCTGACAAAAGCGGGCTGAGCCAGGTGGAAGCAGAACTCTTCATCCGGAAAATGTTTGATGTGTGCAACCAGGGACTCGAAGCCGACAAGCAGGTGAAGATAAAATGGCTGGGCACCTTTAAGGTACAGGCCACGAAAGACCGTGAGAGCATCAATGTGAACACGGGCGAGCGCTTCACCATTGAAGGCAGAGACAAACTCACCTTCACGCCTGACAACATCCTGAAAGAAATCGTGAACAAGCCATTCGCCCAATTTGAAACGGTGGTGGTAAATGACGGCGTAGATTTCGATGAAATAGATGAGAAGTTTGGAGAAGAACAGACAGAAGATGCTCCTGCACAAGTAATCGATTTTCTGGACGAAGAAAAAACTGCAACTCCAAATCCGGAGGTTGTCGTAATCGGATCTGAAAAGGAAAAGGAAAAAGAAGCCGAAGACGAACTGGCAAAGCAAATTGCTATTGAACAAGCTAAACTGGAAAGATTAAAACAAGCCCAACTGGAGCAGGAAAGAATACAGAAAGAAAAGCTTGAAAAAGAAAAGCAAGAGCAGGAAAGGCTTGAGCAGGAAAGACTGGAGCAAGAGAAGCTTGAATTAGCCCAGCAACAGCAAGCCCTGAAAGCAGTTGTTGAACCTGCAGTACCTGCATCAGATGAATCTGAAGAAGAAGAGGAGGAAGAAGAATCTTCCAATTCTCATCATATTGTTATTCCTCGCTATCTGGTTGTTGCAGTCTGTCTCATCGTAGTAGCTTTGATTGGCGGAATGGGATGGTTTGCCTTCAACTATGGTCAGATGACTGCCCAGCGCGATCATCTAGCCATGCAGCTAAACCAGTATCATCAGGCTCCAGCCAAGAAAGTCCCAGCCAAACCAGCTGCCGCCCCACTCTCTCAGGAACAGAAACTCCGCCAGAAAGCGATGGAAGACAGCATCCGTATGGCTAAAACTGCAGAAGCCGTAAAACTGGCAGAAAAATCGGATGAGGAAAGTGCTAGCGCTGAAAAAGCTAAGCAGACTGAAGCAAAAGCTAAGGCTGAAGCGAAAGAAAAGGCTAAAGATAAAGACGAAGAAAAGGCTACTTCGAAAATAGCATCATCCCAGTATGATAAGGATGCTCGCGTACGCACGGGAGCTTACCGAATCATAGGAGTTGCCCAGACCGTTACGGTTGGCGCCGGTCAGACCCTCGAACAAATCAGCACCCGCTATTTAGGTTCCGGCATGGAATGCTACGTAGAAGCCCTGAATGGTACAAGCACCGTAAAGGCCGGACAGAAAATCAAGATTCCGAAACTGGAATTGAAGAAGAAAAAGAAATAAAAAACTGAACAAACAAAAAATCGCCCTGTAAGAGCAAATAAAATTTTGCACTTACAGGGCGACATTGTTTTATGTTAACATTACTTGCCCAACACTTCATCAAGCAATGTGTAGAAAGCTGGATCCTCACCAACAATAGTCTTGATAATCTTACCATTAGCATCTATCACAATCTTTGTAGGGAAGCCCTGAACAGCGTAATCGCTGAGAACCTTGCTGTCCTTCGGATTGTAAACATGAATCCATGGCAGCTGGTGCTTCTCAACAGCAGCCTTCCACTTAGCCTCTGTATCATTACAATCTACACCAAGAATTTCAAACTTACCCTTGTACTTTTCGTAATACTCCTTCATCTTAGGCATTCCCTTGATGCACCATCCGCACCATGAACCCCAAAAGTCGAGAACTACAATCTTGCCGCGAAGGCTGGAAAGCTTGAAATCATTTCCTTTAATATCCTTCAGCATGAAGTCAGGAGCCTCAACACCAGCAGCCTGCACCTTCTTAGCCTTCTCCTCAGCCTCAGCACGCTTCTTAGCCATATCAATCATTGGCTGGTAGAAAGCCTTCATTCTGCCGTTTTTCACATTCTCAGAGAGCAAGCCCAGCAGTTTCTCCATCTTGCTGACATCATCAAACTGCTCTATGATAGTAGCACAAGCCTCATAATCAGGATGCTGCTTTACGAAATCGAAAATCTTATCGTCCTTTGCCTTTTGCAGGGCAGGAGCCTTCTGCTCATATTCTGCCATGATGCTCTGCTGGGTCTCACCATTCTTGATTCTCTGGTTCAGGGAAGCTTCGTAATCTCTCAACTCCTTATTAGCAGTCTCCAGCAGAACATCTACTTCATGATACTGCTGATAGAACTTAGAACCCGAAATATCGAAGCGGTTCTTTGTATCGCCCTTAACTTCAGCCTTCTCGCCAGGAACACAAGGCAGGTTGAACATAAACTGACCAGCACCACGATAAGTTTCAGGTGAGAGGAAAACGTATCCGGCAGCCTTATCAAGGTTTGCAGAATAGGTAAACTTGCCATTCTTCACCAAAACCGTATCCATCTTAACATTTCTACCCTTGTAAACAAGTACAGAATCGGAATTGAAATTCTTCAAATCCACCTTCAACTGGAAGTTGCTCTTCTGAGCCATCGCAACAGTTGATGCAAGCATCAACGCCGCAGATAAAATCGCTGTTTTCATTTTTCTTTTATTATATTTATTCTGATTACACCTTATTATATATAGGGAACGAAGAACGTCTGGTTCATCTTCATCCTTATTCTTCATACTCGGTAGTATCCTCAATACCCGCCTCGGCCAAAGCCTCCTTGCGCTCTACGCAGGTTCCGCATTTGCCACAATGCTTCTCACCGCCCTTATAGCAGCTCCAGGTTTCAGCATAGTCAATGCCCAACTTCTTACCTATCTCAGCAATCTGCCCTTTGGTAATATTCGTATAAGGAGCCACTACGCGCACATCAACGAACGTTCCTGCTTCAGCAGCCTCATCAATCGCCTTGATAAACTCCGGACGGCAGTCAGGATAAATCGTATGATCGCCACCATGGTTCGCGATGAAAACTTTCTTCAGTTTATTACTCTCTGCAATGCCGATGGCAATGCTCAGCATGATTCCATTACGGAAAGGAACCACCGTACTCTTCATATTATCAGCAGCATAATGACCCTCAGGAATTGCATCGGCACCTTCAAGAAGAGAACTCTTGAAATACTGATGCATGAAACCCAAATCTATCGTAATATGCTTGATTCCCAAACGCTCACAATGCATCTTGGCGAAAGGAATTTCACGCTCGTTATGATTACTTCCATAGTTAAAACTAATGCCGAGTGCAATCTCGTCTTTCTTATCGTAGAGCAGCGTGATGCTATCCATGCCGCCACTCACAATGATTACTGAATCCTTCATTTTACTTTGAATTTTGAATTTTGAACTTTGAACTGCATGATTACTTTTTACTTCACCCGAACAGGCAGCGGAATGCTTCTTCCACCTTCCTTACGGGATGAATTTCTATCTTATATTTCTTATGGTCGAAACCATGATTGTTGTATTTCGGAATGATGATGTGCTGGAATCCGAGTTTCTCGGCCTCAGCAATACGCTGCTCGATACGGCTCACCGGACGGACTTCACCGCTCAGACCTACCTCGCCCGCCATACACCAGCCTTGCTCGATAGGTGTGTCAACATTGCTGCTCAATACGGCTGCCAACACACTCAAGTCCATGGCAGGATCGGTTACTCTCAATCCTCCGGCAATATTCAGGAACACATCCTTCTGCATCAGTTTGAACCCCACACGTTTCTCTAGAACCGCCAGGAGCATGTTCAAACGGCGCTGGTCAAAACCCGTTGCCGAACGCTGCGGAGTTCCATAGGCTGCTGTTGAAACCAAAGCCTGCGTCTCTACCAGGAACGGACGAACACCCTCGATGGCTGCGCTGATGGCAACACCCGAAAGCCCGTCATGATCTTCGGTAAGAAGCAACTCTGAAGGATTGCTCACCTGTCGGAGTCCGCCTTGCATCATCTCGTAGATTCCCAACTCTGAAGTACTTCCAAATCGGTTTTTGATGCTTCTCAAGATGCGGTACATGTAATGCTGGTCGCCCTCAAACTGAATCACCGTATCTACGATGTGCTCTAGAATCTTTGGTCCGGCAAGCGTTCCCTCCTTATTAATATGTCCTATCAGAATAACCGGAATGCCACTCGTCTTGGCAAAACGGAGCAGGGAGGCTGCACACTCACGAACTTGGGAAACAGAACCCGGCGAACTGTCTACTTCTTCTGTAGCGATAGTTTGGATAGAATCTATAACTATCAGCTGTGGAGCCACTTCCTGAATATGACTGAAGATTTTCTCCAACTGTGTTTCGCAGAGAACCGTAATATGATCAAAGGCTTCTTCTGATGAAAGAGAAGCCGTTTTCTGTGTGTCCGCAGATGAACCCTCTCTGAGCATCGCCTGTCCTTTAGCCAACCGGTCGGCACGGAGTTTAATCTGATGGGCACTCTCCTCTCCACTCACATACAGGATGCGGCGGTCAGTCATGTTCAGAATAGTCTGCAAGGTGAGCGTACTCTTACCGATTCCCGGTTCACCGCCCAGGAGCGTAATGCTGCCAGGAACCATTCCGCCACCCAGCACACGGTTCAGCTCCTCGTCCCTCATATCGATGCGCGGTTCATCAATCGCAGAAATATCGCGAAGCTTCATCGGCGCAGCGTCATGCTCGCTGTGCTGCCCGCCAAACATCGTGGCAGCCCCACCATGACGCATGGTCATTCCGGCATTCTTCGCAGCCTGCGATCCGGAATCGGCAGCAATACGAATTTCCTTAAATGTATTCCATTGTCCGCAGCTAGGACATTTGCCCATCCATTTGGCACTTTCCTGTCCGCAATTGCTGCACACAAAAGCAATCTTATCTTTCGCCATTTTATCTCTTTTATATGTAATAACGTTTTAACTGCGCACAAAGGTACTATTTATTATCGAAAAATCCAAAAAAAAAGTAATTTGTTAAGAATATATTTCATTTCTCTCCATTTTGTTTAACAAATCAGGCAGAAGGAAGCGCAAAACACGAATTTTGCAAACCCGATATAGCAAACAGGCGATTTCATCTACTAAAAATCATAAAAACCGCTACTATATTTTGCTGATTCAAATATAATTTGTATCTTTGCCTTCGGTTTTTGAAACCAGCAGAAAGGTTTAGAACAATAAATTAGTACATAAACTAAATAAAATTTAGGTAAAATGAAAATTGAAGATTTTAACTTTGCCGGTCACAAGGCAATCGTGCGCGTTGACTTCAACGTGCCATTGGATGAAAATGGTAATGTAACAGACGACACTCGTATCCGCGGTGCCCTTCCTACATTGAAGAAGGTACTTGCAGACGGCGGTGCGCTCATCATGATGAGCCACATGGGTAAGCCAAAGGGCAAGGTTAAACCAGAGCTTTCTCTCTCTCAGATTGTTAAGAACGTATCAGACGCTCTCGGCGTAGACGTTAAGTTCGCTAAGGACTGCGGTAACGCTGATGCTGAGGCAGCTGCCTTGAAGCCAGGTGAGGCTCTCTTGCTCGAGAACCTCCGCTTCTATCCAGAAGAGGAAGGCAAGCCAGTTGGCGTTGAGAAGGGTACTCCAGAATTCGATGCTGCTAAGGCTGAGATGAAGGAGCGTCAGAAGAAGTTCGCTGCTAAGTTGGCTTCTTACGCTGACGTATATGTAATGGACGCATTCGGTACAGCTCACCGCAAGCACGCTTCTACAGCTGTCATCGCTGATTCTTTCGACAAGGATCACAAGATGCTCGGTTTCTTGATGGAGAAGGAAGTTAAGGCTGTTGACGCAGTTCTCGGCAACATCAAGCGCCCATTCACAGCTATCATGGGTGGTTCTAAGGTTTCTACTAAGATCGGTATCATCGAGAACCTGTTGACTAAGGTTGACAACCTGATTCTCTGCGGTGGTATGACTTATACATTCTCTAAGGCTCTCGGTGGCAAGATCGGTATGTCTATCTGCGAGGATGACAAGCTCGACGTTGCTCTCGACGTAATCAAGAAGGCTAAGGAGAACGGTGTAAACCTCGTACTCGGCACAGACTCTATCTGCGGTGACGACTTCAAGAACGACTGCAATACTCAGGTTTGCCCATCTAACAACATCCCTGACGGTTGGGAGGGTATGGACGCAGGTCCTGAGACTCGCAAGGCTTTCGCAGCTGCCATCAAGGGTGCCAAGACTATCCTCTGGAACGGTCCTGCAGGTGTATTCGAGTTCGACAACTTCGCTGGTGGTTCTAAGGCTATTGCTGACGCAATCGCTGAGGCTACTAAGGAAGGTGCATTCTCACTCATCGGTGGTGGTGACTCTGTAGCTTGTATCAACAAGTTCGGTTTGGCTGATCAGGTATCTTACATCTCTACAGGTGGTGGTGCTCTCCTCGAGGCTATCGAGGGTAAGGTATTGCCAGGTGTAGCAGCTATCGAGAAGTAATCTTATGTTTAAAAGAAAGCCATTTGAAAAAAGGGCTTGATTTTTTACAAGAAAAAAATAGGTTGGAGGGCATCCTATGTGATGTCCTCCAATTTTCAGTTTTAACTGAATCCCCTAATAATCTACAGATTCTCTCTATAAACAGAACTGTATCTTTCATTTAAAACAAGCAACAGAAAACATAAATTCTAAAATCATTTGGTAAACTACAAGGAATATAATTTTCTGATTTTAAAACGAATACATGGATTGGATTGTTAATCTCTTCACCAATACCGAGTCGGTGGCTCACATCGCCCTACTCTACGCTATCGTGATAGCTATTGGTGTTTACCTCGGAAAGATAAAGATTGGCGGCATTTCGTTAGGTGTCACCTTCGTTCTCTTCGCAGGTATTTTGGCTGGCCACGTTGGCTTCACCGGTCCAAAGGAAATTCTCACTTTCGTGCAAGACTTCGGCTTAATCCTCTTCGTCTTCATGATTGGTCTCCAGGTAGGACCTGGTTTCTTCGAGAGTTTCAAGAAAGGTGGTGTTACGCTCAACATGCTTTCGGCTAGCGCTATTCTACTCAACATCCTCGTGATGTTTGGTTGCTATTATCTCTTCTTTGACACAAGCAACCCTAACAACTTGCCTATGATGGTAGGTACTCTCTATGGTGCGGTTACCAATACTCCGGGTCTTGGTGCTGCCAACGAGGCTTTGCTCAGCGTCTTCCCTAATGGTGCTCCAAGTATTGCCAACGGTTATGCTTGTGCTTATCCTCTTGGTGTAGTAGGCATTATCGGTGCTACTATCCTTATCAAGTACATCTGTAAGATTAATACTGCTGATGAGGAAGAACAGCTTAACGAAGAAGATGCTGCAAACCCACACGCTAAGGCCCACAACATGCACTTGCGCGTGGAAAATGCTTATATTACAGGCAGAACGCTGAGAGAAGTTTCAGAATTCTTGAACCGTGACATTGTATGTTCACGACTGCTCCACAATGGCGAGGTGAGCATTCCTAACAGCAAGACTAAGTTTGAGGTTGGAGACGAATTGCTCGTTGTATGTGCAGAGGCTGATGCTGAAGCCATCAAGGCTTTTATCGGACCAGAGGTTGAAGCTGAATGGGACCGCGAGAAGGATGAAGTACAGCACTTTGTTTCTCGCCGTATCATCGTTACCCGTCCGGAAATGAACGGTAAGACCTTGGGTAAGATGCACTTCTCCAGCGTATACGGCGTTAACGTAACACGTATTTCCCGTCAGGGAATGGACATTTTTGCAGGCAGAAACCACCACTTCCACGTAGGTGATAAGATTCTGGTTGTAGGTCCTGAAGAGAATGTGAACCGTGTGGCTGAAATCATGGGTAACTCTGTAAAGCGCCTCGATGCGCCTAACATTGCTACTATCTTCGTAGGCATTATGGTAGGTATTATCTTCGGTTCTCTCCCATTTGCCATTCCGGGAATGCCGGTGCCTTTAAAGTTGGGTATTGCCGGAGGTCCGCTGATCATCGCCATCCTCATCGGCCGTTTCGGCTATCGCATGAAACTGGTAACTTATACGACGACTTCGGCTAATATGATGCTGCGAGAAATAGGACTTGTACTCTTCCTGGCGAGTGTGGGAATCAAGGCTGGAGCCGGATTCTGGGACACAGTAGTACAGGGTGACGGTTTGAAATATGTGGGATGTGGTTTCCTCATCACCGTTATTCCTATCCTCATCATCGGTACAATTGCCCGCCTGAAGTTTAAATTCAACTACTTCACCATCATGGGTATGCTCGCCGGTACTTACACAGACCCTCCTGCATTGGCTTATGCAAATGCTTCTTGCTCTAAAGAAGCTCCAGCTGTAGGATACTCTACGGTTTATCCATTGAGCATGTTCCTCCGTATCTTTACAGCCCAGATAGTGGTGCTGTTCTTCTGCGGAGCGTAAGACTTACAAAAGTTAACAAAACAACTGGAAATAGTTATAAATTATAAAAGAGGTGCACAAAGACAAAAATTTGTGCACCTTTTTTGTTGTCTTTTCAGAAATTCTTCGTACCTTTGAGCACAAGAAATAAACCTAATGAATCTACTAGGAACAGCTATCGTTCCTATATGATGCAGATTTTTTCGAAATATGAAACAATAACCCTATAAACGTTAGTAAGCGTATGAAGAAATTGGGATTTCTGATAACCATGCTAGTCATCACGTCCTTGCCCGCTTGGAGTCAAGGAGCCAAAAGTATCCGTATTACGGAGGTGATGACCGACAACCGTACCAATCTTGTAGATGAGTACGGGCAGCACAAACCATGGGTGGAATTGAGCAATTCCTCCTTTACCACGTATAATGTGCGTGGTATGTTCCTAACCACCGACAGACGAGTTCTCAACAAGAACCTGTCGCCTGAAGAACGGCGCAAACTGATGTGCCCGTTGCCGAACAATGAACCTCGCACGACCTTAACAGGAAAGAAAAGCGTAATCATCTACGACCGCTATATCTGGCATGAAGATTCGGAAGAAACATGTCCAGACTGTTTTCCTAAAGGAAAGGGACACTTCAGGTGGTTGAGTGAAGGTACAGGACCTTTCCAACTGAAACTCGGGCTGGTTCCTCTCAGGGAAATCGCAAATGCATTCCATGAAAAAAACAACTGGATTGCTCTTTACGATGGTAATGCAGTAGATCTGATAGACTCCATCAGCATACCATGGTTGGCAGCAGACCAATCTTATGCCCTAAACAGCGATTTCAAGACATGGAAGATTTGCAAGGCGGATGAAGTAACTCCAGGTTATCTGCCTCAGAGAACCGGACTCAGCAAGTCCCAGATGCTCAAGGAAACAGATCCTCACGGCTACGGTATTGCCATTCTCTCCATGGGCATCGTGTTCTCATGCCTTGCCCTACTCTTCATCTTCTTCTGGGCTTTCGGCGCTTACATGAAGCACAAACAACGCATTGCCCGCGCCACTGAGAAGCATGCCACCTTATTATATAAGACAGGAAAGAAGACTATCGAGGTTACTCAAGACCTCAGTCATAAGACCAACGTGATTCTGAAAGATGGTTTAGAAACCAAGGGTATTGATAAGGAGATTTACATGGCAGTCATCTCCCTTGCTCTACAGGAATATCTGGAAGATGTTCACGATGTAGAACCAGGCATTATCACCATCAAGCCAAAACAGACCAGATGGAATGCTCCGAAATTCAACAACAACAATAACAACGTTAAAATATAGAAACTATGGCAAAGTACGAATATAAGGTTAAAGGCGTAGATTACGTCGTTGAAATACAGGATATTGAAGGCAATATCGCCAATGTAACCGTGAATGGAATTCCATTCGAAGTGGAAATGAAACAGCCGGTTAAGGCTGGTAAGCAGAAAGTAAAGTTAAGTGAAGAGCGAAGAGTGAAGAGTGAAGAATTCAACAGTTCTTCTTCTGCAACAAATGCAAGTTCTGCAACAAGCGAAAGTTCCGCACCAACCACCAAACCAGCGGCAGCCGCTGCCTCTGGCAAGCCAGTGGTAGCTCCTCTGCCTGGCACCATCAATGAAATCAAGGTAAAAGTCGGAGACAAGGTGAACGCAGGCGATACAGTTGTCGTTCTCGAAGCTATGAAGATGCAGAACAACATCGATGCAGAAACCTCAGGAACCATTGCCAGCATCAACGTGAATAAGGGCGACGCAGTAATGGAAGGAGACACGCTTGTGACAATCGCTTAATAAGCGATAAAGCAGGAACAACTATGATTACTCTTTCTAACAAAAATACTAATCATAAAGTTCTATGTTCAACTTTCAAAGTTCAAAGTAAATCAATGTCTAACTTTCAAAGTTCAAAGTAAATTATGGATTTCATCATACAAAACTTCCATGAGTTTCTTACCTTCACGGGCTTTGCCAACGCCTCGGCAGGAAACCTCATCATGATACTGGTGGGAGCACTCTTTATCTGGCTCGCCATCAAGAAAGATTTTGAGCCGCTGCTCCTGGTTCCTATCGGACTGGGAATCATTCTTGGAAACATTCCATTCCGTGCCGATGCAGGACTCGAAATAGGTTTATACGAAGACAACTCCGTTCTGAACATCTTCTACCAGGGAGTGAAACAGGGCTGGTACCCACCACTCGTATTCCTGGGCATTGGAGCCATGACCGACTTCTCGGCGCTCATTTCCAATCCGAAACTCATCCTGATAGGAGCCGCAGCCCAATTTGGAATCTTCGGCGCCTACATGATTGCCCTGGCTCTTGGGTTTGAACCTAACCAGGCAGCAGGCATTGCCATTATCGGAGGTGCAGACGGACCAACCGCCATCTTCCTGAGCAGCAAACTGAGTCCGAACCTCATGGGAGCCATTGCGGTTTGCGCCTACTCTTACATGGCACTGGTACCTGTGATTCAGCCACCTTTGATGCGACTGCTTACAACCAAGAAAGAGCGCGTCATCAAGATGAAACCGGCACGTCAGGTTTCACAGACCGAAAAGATTCTCTTCCCTATCATCGGTCTGCTTCTCACAACCTTCATCGTTCCGTCCGGTTTGCCATTGCTAGGAATGCTGTTCTTCGGAAATCTTCTGAAAGAGAGCGGAAAGACAACCCGACTTGCCAAGACAGCAAGCAGCAGCTTGAATGACATTGTAGTCATCCTCCTCGGTCTGACCGTAGGCTGTTCTACCCAGGCTTCAGAGTTTCTGACATTGAATACCATCAAGATCTTTGCTCTCGGTGCTCTTGCATTCATCATCGCATCGGCAAGCGGAATATTATTCGTAAAGCTGATGAATCTCTTCTTGCCAAAAGGCAAGAAACTAAACCCACTTATCGGAAACGCCGGAGTGAGTGCCGTACCAATGAGTGCACGCATCTCCAACAACCTGGGTCTGGAATACGACCGCCACAACTTCCTTCTCATGCACGCCATGGGACCAAACGTTGCGGGAGTCATCGGTTCTGCCGTTGCAGCCGGAGCTTTGCTGGGATTCTTCAATTAAAAGTTGAGCCACCAAGCTATCCCTCCAGGATAAGCACATAAAAAAGAATCGCCCTGAAAGGACAAAAGCATCTTACATCCAATGCTTTCCCTTTCAGGGCGACTTTTTTATTTCTTTTTTAGCTCTTAACCCGCATTCTCATTTTTCCTTCAAAGGAAATGATAACCTCAACCTGATAACTCAAACTGCTGTCAGGCATTGCCAGAACAGCAAGATAATGAATGCCAGATTCATCTATCTTATTGAATACGATGTCGCTCAATATAGCCTGATTCAAGAACGAAGCAGGAACCTGCTTATCGAAATCCTTCTTATGAAAATCACGAGAGAACAGACAGTTGGCACCATGATAAACATGCAAGTTCACAATATTATCATAATAAACATTGTCTACCTCAACACCATCATCATTATAAGAACTCTTGTAGACCTTATAACTTGTTGGGTTAACCTGGACGTAGAGATGATATTTCTCATCGCCCCTTACAACCACCGTATCACGTTTAATCAGCGTATTCTGATTCAGCGCCACGGAAGCATGGTTGTGAATGAACTGCTGCAAATAAGACTTATCTTCCGTCTTCACCAGCTTAACCACATCCCCATTCTGCACTTTAAACTGGAAAATATGCTCAGCCTGTTTTACGATCGGATATTTTGCAATATTAGCACCCTTCATTACAAGCGTATCGCCAGCAATGTAGAAGTAGACAGGCTGACTGGTAGAATCAGGATAATAAATCGTATCGCCTTTTACGCGGAACGCCACATCATCCTCATCGTCATCGTTCAGCCAAATGCCTTGCAACATTTTCTTAGCCGCAGTATCTTCCTTTACTTCCTGTTGCTTTTCGGCCTTCTGCCCACAAGCAACAAGAGTCAAGATACAACTGAGCAGCCATAAATTAACTATCTTTTTCATGATGAGTTCTTTAAATAAATTAATCGGTAAAAGCTGATGCCAATTCTACTCGAAATAATCAGCCTCTTCGAAAGACTTTGCCTTGGTTCTGTCTTTTTCTGACGTAAGTACCTCTACTCCCTCAATAGGCCATTCTATCCCGATGGTAGGATCATCCCAATGAATGCTGGCTTCATGTTCAGGAGCATAAACGTTGTCAACCTTATAAGTAAAGATTGCTTCGTCGCTCAGTACCAGAAAACCATGAGCAAAACCGCGAGGAATGAAAAACTGACGTTTGTTCTCTCCACTCAGTTCAACCATTACATATTTACCGAAAGTCTTACTGCCCTTTCTCAAGTCAACAGCTACATCCAGCACGCGGCCTTTGATGACACGCACCAACTTAGCCTGTGAGAATTCACCTTTCTGATAATGCAGTCCTCTGAGCACACCACGAGCCGACATCGATTCATTGTCTTGCACAAACTCCACATGCCCTCCAACGTGAGCATCAAAGTCAGCCTGCTTCCATGCTTCAAAGAAATAGCCGCGAGCATCATCAAATACCCGAGGTTCTATCAGCCAGACTCCTTCAATTTCTGTCTCTGTATATTTCATCGATTAATACCTTATTTATTTTAGGCACAAAGGTAATACTTTTTCCCGAAACGACAAAACAAATTAGACTTTTTATGATTTCATCGAAAATTTTCTCTATTTTCTGTTGGTCATTTCCGAAAAAATCACTACCTTTGCAAACGTGAATAGACTAGAAAGACATATAGAGATCCTACTTTTGAGCAACGATTGCGTGATTGTCCCAGGATTTGGTGGCTTCATGGCTCATCATGTAGATGCGCGTTACGATGGCAGAGACAGCATGTTTTTGCCACCGCTGAGAACTATTGGCTTTAACCCACAGCTCCAGATGAACGATTCTCTCCTTGCACTTTCGTATGTTGAAGCATACGACATCAGCTATCCGGAAGCGTTGAACCGCATTGCTGATGAGGTGACAGAGATGCGTCAGACTCTGGAGAATTCAGGCAAATTTGAACTGAACGATATTGGCACCATCATATTGAACGAAGACGGAAACTACACCTTCGAACCATGTGAGGCAGGCATCCTTACACCTGAGTTGTATGGCTTGGGGGGCTTAAACATGCTCCCACTCGCACAGATTTCTGCAGAAGAGGTTCAGAAGACTGAAGATTCTGCTGCTTCAATCATTGAAATGCCAGCAAAGACAGTAGAAAACAATCGTACAGAAAGCGAAGTAAAGAATCAAGATAGTAACCAGAAGATGGAGAGCGGACTCTCTGTCAACAGTTCCGTGTTCGTTAACGATGAAGACGAAAAAGAATCAAATGCCGAATTTATCAGCATCAAGAAGAGCTGGTTGCGCAATATTGCAGCAGCCTGCATCGCTCTCATTGCATTCTTCACCTACTCTTCTCCATTGGGAACACCAACCGTTCAGAAGAGCCAAATCGACACAGGTATGTTGAACCGCATCATGCCTAAGGAGATCAATAAAGTTGCGCAACCTCAAGAACTGGTACTTAGTACAGAATCACAGGCAGAAGAGAGCATTCCTGCCAAGTCTGTCAACATGGCTCAGGACAACGAATTGCAAACAGCTTCTTCTTACTACAGCATCGTTTTGGCAAGTCGTGTTACCAAGCGCAATGCTGCCTGCTATGCTGAACTTCTCCAAAACAAAGGATTCAAGGAAGCTAGGGTGTTGATTACGGATAATAATGTGAAAGTTATATACGGAACATACTCTACCGAGGGCGAAGCTTATACTGCTCTCAACCGTTTACACAACTACGATGCTTTTACTGACGGTTGGATTACGAAAGTGAAAGAATAGTTGATAGTTAAGAGTTTATAGCTAGAACAAAGAGCAAGGAGTATCGGAAACTTCTACAACACATTATTAGAATATAGACAGAAAAGTAAGAATAAGAATATGAAAAGAGTACGTTGTCCTAAGTGCGATAATTTTATCACCTTCGATGAGACCAAGTATCAGGCAGGTCAGAGTCTCGTTTTCGTTTGTCCTAATTGCAATAAGCAGTTTGGCATCCGAATGGGAGTTTCCAAGCTCCGCGAAACCCGCAAAGAGGAAAAACTTGACGAGAATGCCAACGAGAAGGGATACGGCTCTATCGTTGTCATAGAGAACGTATTCGCTTACAAACAGGTCATCCCGCTGCAGTTAGGCGACAACATCATCGGCCGCTACATGAAGAACAGCGGAATCAACTGCCCTATCGAAACCGTAGACCCAAGCGTTGACATGAACCATTGCGTAATCAACGTTAGCCGCGACAAGAAAGGCAAATTGAAATACGTACTCCGTGATGGACCAAGTTTTACAGGAACTTTCGTTGACAATGAGATTCTGGGCGACAGAGAACGCCGCATTATCGAAGACGGAACCCTGTTCACCATCGGAGCAACTTCTATCATTCTCCGCACAGCAGACAGTGAAGAAGAAAACTAAGAAGTTTCGATTATCAAAATAAACACTTCAAAAGGAGCAATTAGATGTTGGTTTACATCCAATTGCTCCTTTTTCACTTAACGAAAACGTAAAAACACGCCATATTTCTAACTTTCTGAAAGAAATTTACTATATTTCGTAATCTTTTTGTTTTTATTTTCTTTAAATTAAAAGAAAATGTGTACCTTTGCATCGAAAAAAAAGAAATAGAAATGAATTACGTTAGGTTATGGATGTAGCAATCGTAAAATATAATGCCGGAAATATCTATTCCGTAGTCAACGCCATGAAGCGTTTAGGCATCGAACCTGTACTTACAGATGATGCAGAAATGCTCCAGAAGGCTGACCGCGTTCTCTTCCCAGGACAAGGCCAGGCAAGAGAAGCAATGGAATATCTGAAGGCTCATCAACTTGATCAAATAATCAAGAACTTGAAGCAACCCGTCCTGGGCATTTGCGTAGGACAGCAACTCTTGTGCCGCCATTCGGAAGAAGGTGACGTAGATTGCATAGGAATCTTTGATGTGGTTGTAAAGCGATTCCAGCCTCAGAAACACGAAGAAAAGGTGCCTGCTATGGGATGGAATGAAATCTATGATCTGAAGACTGACCTTTATAAGGGGTTCGGAAACAGAATGGATTCTGACTCAGATAAGTCTACCGCTGATGCGCTGCTTCATCCCTACTCCTATTTCGTACATAGTTATTATGTGCCACTCTGCGAGGAGACCATTGCCAAGGCAGAATACATTCTTCCTTATAGCGCATCGCTCCACAAAGACAATTTCTATACCTGCCAGTTCCATCCGGAAAAGAGCGGAAAGGTGGGAGAACAGATTTTAAAGAACTTTTTAGAGATAAAATAAAAGAGGAAATACTAATATGATAGAATTAATTCCAGCTATCGACTTGATAAATGGCCAGTGTGTTCGTCTTACAAAAGGCGATTACGACCAGAAGAAGGTTTACAATGACAATCCTGCCGAGGTTGCAAAACAGTTTGAGCAGATGGGCTTCAAACGCCTTCATGTAGTAGACCTCGATGGAGCCAAGTCAAAGCACATCGTAAATGATGCGGTGTTGAAGGCTATTACCACAGAAACCTCTCTCGTGGTTGATTTCGGTGGCGGAATCAAGACCGAAGAAGATATTGAGAAAGCTTTTGCTGCGGGAGCAAGCATGGTTACAGTGGGCAGCATTGCCGTCACCAATCCTGAACTCTTCATGCAATGGCTGGACAAATATGGAGCTGACCGCCTGATTCTGGGAGCCGACGTAAGAAACGGTAAGATTTCTATCAACGGATGGAAAGAAGATTCTTCTGAAGATCTCCTTCCTTTCCTGAAAAAGTACATCGATAAAGGAGTACGCTATGTTCTCTGCACAGAAATCAGCAAAGACGGAACGCTGCAGGGACCTGCCATAGAACTCTACAAAGAAGTAATGGCTGCCTATCCTCAACTGCATCTTATCGCCTCAGGCGGAGTGAGTTGCAACGAAGACATCGAAGCATTGGAAACTGCAGGAATTCCTGCCGTAGTATTTGGAAAAGCTTTCTACGAAGGGAAAATCGATGTTAAGAAACTAGTTAATAGTTAAATAATTGACAGTCAAAAAGTTTATAGTTAGGAGTTAAGTAATCATAAAGTTCAAAGTTCAATGGTCAAAGTTCAAAGTAACAAAGGATTAGCTAAACGAATCGTTCCTTGTCTTGATGTAAAGAACGGCGAGACGGTAAAGGGAACCAATTTCGTAAACCTTCGCAGCGCTGGTGACCCGGTAGAACTGGGAAAAGCTTATAGCGATGCTGGAGCCGATGAGCTCGTATTCCTCGATATTACAGCGAGTTTCGAAGAGCGCAAAACCTTTACGGATATGGTAACCCGTGTGGCTGCCGAAATCAATATCCCATTTACTGTGGGAGGTGGAATCAACGAACTCAAAGATGTTGACCGCCTGCTCAACGCAGGAGCTGACAAGGTTAGCATCAACAGTGCTGCCATCCGACATCCGGAGCTCATCAATGAAATTGCCAACCATTATGGCTCACAGGTTTGCGTATGCGCCATTGATGCACGTCTCGATTCTGACGGCTGGCACTGTTATGTAAAAGGCGGAAGAGAACGGGTGGAACTAGGATTGTTTGACTGGGCTAAGGAAGTAGCCGACCGGGGTGCCGGTGAAATTCTCTTTACCAGTATGGATCATGACGGTGTGAAACAGGGATTCGCAAACGAGGCCCTCGCCCGTCTTGCCGAAGAAGTAAGCATTCCTATCATCGCCTCAGGAGGTGCTGGAAAGATGGAGCATTTCCGCGATGCGTTCACCCAAGGCAAGGCAGATGCTGCCCTGGCAGCCAGCGTGTTCCACTTTGGCGAGATTGCCATTCCTGACCTCAAGAAATACCTGAGAGAAGAAGGAATCAACGTGAGAATATAGAACACGTAAGGATACTGAGACACGTGAATATAACAATGTAAGAAAATAAAAACATGATAAAATGGAAATAGATTTCGAAAAATTAGGCGGACTGGTTCCTGCCATCATCCAAGACGCAGTTACAAAGAACGTCTTGATGCTTGGCTTCATGAATCAGGAAGCATACGATAAGACAATAGCAACCAAAAAGGTAACATTCTGGAGCCGTTCACGCAACTGCCTCTGGACAAAAGGTGAAACATCAGGCAACTTCCTGAACCTCGTTAGCATTCAGAACGACTGCGATAACGACACCTTGCTGGTTAAGGTTCACCCAGATGGTCCAACCTGCCACAAAGGTACAGACACCTGCTGGGCAGAAGAGAATACACTCAACCCAATCCTCTTCCTCTCAGAGCTTCAGGACTTCATCAACAAGCGCCACGAAGAAATGCCAGAGGGAAGTTACACTACCAGCCTCTTCAAGAAAGGCGTTAACAAAATGGCGCAAAAGGTTGGAGAAGAAGCTGTTGAAACCATTATCGAAGCAACAAATGGCAACAACGAGAAACTCGTTTACGAGAGTTCAGACCTTCTCTATCACCTCATCGTTCTGCTCACAAGCAAGGGCTTGAGAATAGAAGATGTTGTGAAAGAACTTCAGATGCGTCACGATCCGGAATGGGATAAGAAACGCCGCGTTGCCAAGAGCAAGGGCGAAATGAAATAACAAACCAACATTAAGGAGAAAAAATAGAAGATGTTAATAGATTATCAGAACGTCAGCATATATCAGGCCGACAAGTGCGTGCTCCAAAACATCAATTTCCATATTGATGAAGGAGAATTCGCCTACCTTATCGGAAAAGTCGGCTCTGGTAAAAGTTCGCTATTAAAGACACTTTATTGCGAACTAGACCTTGTAGAAGGCGAAACCGAGAAGGCTGAAATTCTCGGCAGAGACCTCAAAACTATAAAGCGAAAGGAGATTCCGGCTCTGCGTAAAGAACTGGGAATCATCTTTCAGGATTTCCAGCTGCTACACGACCGCACCGTTCGCAAGAACTTTGAATTCGTGCTTAAGGCAACAGGCTGGAAAAACAAGAAAGACAGAGATAAGCGCATCGAAGAAGTACTCAACGAAGTGGGCATGATTGATAAAATCGACAAGATGCCTCATGAGCTCTCAGGTGGTGAGCAGCAGCGTGTAGCCATCGCCCGCGCCATTCTCAATAATCCAAAAATCATCATCGCCGATGAGCCTACAGGCAATCTCGACCCAGAGACAGCCAGCAACATCGTGAGTCTGCTGAAAGACATCACCAAACAAGGCACAGCTGTTGTGATGACAACCCATAACATCCCGATGCTCGACAAATTCCCAGGCATCGTTTACCGCTGTAAGGAAGGTGTGCTCTACGACGTAACAAATGAGTACAACCGTATCGACCTCACAGAGGATGGAGAAGATAATTAAGTGAAATAATTAAATAAAATTACGACTATGAAGGTAATGAAATTCGGAGGTACTTCTGTAGGCTCACCAGAGCGCATGAAGGGAGTAGCCTCTTTGGTTACAGAATCAGGTGAACCAACTTTCATCGTATTGTCTGCGATGAGCGGTACAACAAACTCTCTCGTTGAGATCTCTGACTATCTTTACAAGAAGAATCCAGAGGGCGCCAACGAGGTAATCAACAACTTGGAGAAGAAATACATGCAGCATGTAGAAGAACTCTACTCTACCGAGGAGATGAAAAATACGACTCGTGAGTTCTTGCAGGGCGAATTCAACTATCTCCGCTCATTCACCAAAGACCTCTTCACTTCTTTCGAGGAGAAGAGCATCGTGGCTCAGGGCGAGATGATGAGCACCAACATGGTTGTAAACTACTTGAAGGAACAGGGTGTAAAGGCTGTATTGCTCAACGCATTAGACTTTATGCGAACTGACAAGAACGCAGAACCAGATCCTCAGTACATCAAGGAGAAGTTGGCTGCTATCATGGAGCAGAACCAGGGCTATCAGATTTACATCACTCAGGGATTCATCTGCCGCAACGCATATGGCGAGGTTGACAATCTGCAGCGTGGCGGTAGCGACTACACCGCATCTCTTATCGGTGCAGCTCTCCCAGCTGAAGAGATTCAGATCTGGACCGACATCGACGGAATGCACAACAACGACCCTCGTGTCGTAGAGCACACTGAGGCAGTACGCCAGTTGAACTTCGAGGAGGCTGCTGAGTTGGCTTACTTCGGTGCCAAGATTCTCCACCCTACCTGTGTTCAGCCAGCTAAGTATGCAGGCATCCCTGTACGCTTGAAGAACACCATGGATCCTAAGGCCGACGGTACAATCATCGACAATGTCATCGTACGCGGCAAGATCAAGGCTGTTGCTGCCAAGGACAACATCACAGCCATCAAGATCAAGAGTAGCCGCATGTTGCTCGCTACAGGTTTCCTCCGCAAGGTATTCGAAATCTTCGAGAGCTATCAGACTCCAATTGATATGATTGCCACTTCTGAGGTGGGTGTCAGCATGAGTATTGATAATGATTCTCATCTTAACGACATCGTAAACGAGCTGAAGAAATATGGTACAGTAACTGTAGATTCAGATATGTGTATTATCTGCGTTGTAGGTGATTTGGACTGGAGCAACGTTGGCTTCGAGACCATCGCTACCGATGCGATGAAGAACATTCCTGTACGCATGATTTCTTACGGTGGTTCTAACTATAACATCTCATTCCTCATCAGAGAGAAAGATAAGAAGCAGGCATTGCAGAACTTGAGCAACGTATTGTTCGAGAAGAAGTAATGCAAATGAAAACGAAGAGTGAAAAGTGAAGAATTCGTATGTAATGCTTCCTATCCACTCTTCGTTGGTTATTCTGATTTACAATAAATTGGATATTCTGATTTAACTATAATAAGGTATTAATTTAAGATTAAGTGAAATGAAAGGTACATTTCCGATAGATAAGTTTCAGGAGATACAGACTCCGTTCTACTATTACGACACCAATGTGTTGCGCCAGACATTGAAAACCATCAATGAAGAGGCTGGCAAGCACGAGGGATTTGAAGTGCACTATGCCGTAAAGGCAAATGCCAACCCTAAGGTGCTCAATATCATCTGTCAGGCTGGTTTAGGAGCCGACTGTGTGAGCGGAGGAGAAATTCAGGCTGCCATCAAAGCCGGATTCCCAGCCAGCAAGATTGTTTACGCTGGTGTAGGCAAAAGCGATTGGGAAATCAACCTCGGATTGGAGAAAGGCATCTTCTGCTTCAATGTAGAGAGTATTCCGGAGTTGGAAATCATCAACGAACTGGCTGAAAAACAGAATAAGATTGCACAGGTTTGTTTCCGCATCAATCCGGATGTCGGCGCCCATACGCATGCTAACATAACAACTGGTCTGGCAGAAAACAAGTTCGGTATTGCCATGCGCGACATGGAAGCCGTAATCGAAGAGGCTTTCAAGATGAAGAACATCAAGTTCCTGGGTCTGCACTTCCACATTGGTAGTCAGATACTTGATATGGGAGACTTCGAGGCTCTCTGTAACCGCATCAACGAGTTGCAAGACCAGTTGGAGGCTCATCACATCGTAGTAAAGAACATCAATGTAGGCGGTGGATTGGGTATCGATTACAACCATCCAAACCGTGTGCCTATCCCAGACTTCAAGGATTATTTTGATACATACGCTAAGAAACTGAAGTTGTGCGATGGTCAGAAGCTTCACTTTGAGTTGGGCCGCGCCGTAGTGGGTCAGATGGGTTCTCTCATCACCAAGACACTCTACATCAAGCAGGGCACAGCCAAGCAGTTTGCCATTGTGGATGCAGGAATGACCGACCTCATCCGTCCAGCCCTCTATCAGGCTTACCATAAGATTGAGAATATCTCAAGCGATGAACCTGTAGAAACTTACGACGTAGTAGGTCCTATCTGCGAATCAAGCGATGTCTTCGGCAAGGCTGTCGACATCAACAAAGCCCATCGCGGCGACCTCATCGCCCTCCGCTCAGCCGGAGCCTATGGTGAAATCATGGCGAGCCAGTATAACTGTCGCCAGTTGCCAAAGGGGTATATTACAGAAGACTTTTAATATCGTTGAAAGTTTAAAAGTTAAGAGTTTATAGGATTCTCCTTTCTCTAGCTTTCTATATTACGAGAAAAAGAATATGATGATCATTAGTACAACTACTATAATAGCAGGCGCAGTGGTGGTTTTATTGGCGGTTCTCGGATCACTGATAAATCCATTTCTGCGCTCGTTGCGCTTTCAAAAAACAGAAACGGCTGAGAATCAACCTCCTGTCAGTATTCTCATTACCGCACACGATAATCTTGCTGAATTGGAGAGAAATCTCCCCATGTTCCTGCGTCAGCAGTATGCTGCCGACTATCAGGTAATCGTAGTCTGCCAGAGTACAGATGGCGAGACACAGGATTTTCTGAAGCGAACAGCAGCCGAGAACCCTCATCTGTATTATACTTACATTCCTGAGAGTTCACGCTATATGAGCCGCAAGAAATTGCAGATTACACTGGGTGTGAAGGCAGCTAAACATGAATGGATTATTCTGACAGAGCCTAATTGCCGCCCAAGCAACGACAAGTGGCTGCAAACCATGGCCCGTCAATGTCAGGACCCTAACCATCTGGTATTGGGATATGTAGCCCTTGATGAGGAAACTAAGAGCGTACGCCGTTTCGACAGCATCCGCAAGGCTTACTATGTTTTGCGTCGTGCCCAGCAGACCTACGGCTATCGCAGTCACATGCCAAACGTAGCGTTCCGCAAGAGCGACTTCATGAAGGAACAGGGCTATCAGGGCAACCTGGAATATGTTCGCGGCGAATACGATTTTCTCGTCAACAAGTATGCCCATTGTGGCGATACAGCTACAGAACTGGATTGCAATGCATGGCTCATCCGCGAAGCACCATCGAACAAGAGTTGGCACAATGCCCACCTCTATCTGCAGGCTTCACGCAAGAGTTTGGAAAGAGCCGGTTCCATGCGAACCCTCATGTTCTTTGACCATCTCATGCCACATCTCAGCCTGATAGCAACACTGGCCGTTGCAGCCTACTCTATCCTTATGAAGAATTGGATTCTTACAGGATGCGCAGGTTTCAGTTTCCTCCTGCTGTTCATCGTGAGAATGCTGATAGCCAACAAGGCCATCAAACACTTTGATGACGGAATAGCGATGTTCAAACTGCCATTCTTCGAATATGGAATCATCTGGAGAAATCTGGCTACCAAATTGCGCTATTGGCGGGCTGACAAAAACGATTTCACTTCTCATAAACTCTAAACAGGGTAAAAAGGAAGTAACAGTCTATCAGAATAATAACAGTTAAAAATAACCGACAGAACGATGAAAGTATATTTGTTCATTTCCAACCATAAGAAGTTGCTGAAGATGTATCTTCCATACATCGAAGCCTTGAATAAGCAGCTCGACATCACCAACAACCTGGTTGATGCCGACATTGTGTTGATTATAGGAGCATGGACATGGCAGGGAGCCCAGATAGCCAAGAAAGCAAAGCAGATGGACATTCCCTACATCGTTTGTCCACTAGGTGATATTTCTGAGAGAAATTGCAAGAACCCTTACTTGAAGCGTTCGCTGCAACAGTCTATGTATCAGAAATCCATGTACGCCAAAGCCAACCTCGTGGTAGCTACTACCCCTATGGAGAAAAGCTATCTTGAAAAGAAGGGTTGGAACAAGCGCATCGCCCTGATTCGCTATGCAGGCTACAGTCATCTTACCAACACTGAAGCCATGATGCAAAACTGGCAGGAGACGGATGAGGAGACGCTGGCAGTCTTCGAGCAGCAAAAGGCAGAAGCCATCGCTGCCCAAACCAAACAGGCAATCATCGCACAGATTATGCAGATAAAAAGCCGCATGCCGCATCAGAATATTCCGCAAAAATATCTTGACGATTTGCACACTCTGCTCTATGCTGATGATTATGATGAGGATGCTATCAAGCAAGAACTGGCAGAGAAGAAACTCTCTTCCTATGCCGCCTCCGTTTTCCAGACCATGACAGATAAAACAGGACTCACAGAAGGCTTCATGCCGATTCCTGCCAAAAAGGGCAGAAAGAGTAAAGAGATTCTGAAATTTGTAAAATAAAAGAAATCTGAAGTTTGTGAAATAAGAAGAAATGAACTTAGATAGAATAGAACAGCAGGCTGGTCATCTGCCAGCTTACCAGATAGCCGACTCTGTCAATGAAGCATTGATGGAGTCGGCTAACCTTGTTATTACAGCTCCTCCTGGAGCCGGTAAATCTACCCTCCTCCCGCTCACCATTCTGCGGGGCATGAGTGATCAGGCACTGGAAGGTTTCATCCATGATCATCTTAAAAGTCAGGGGAGGATCCTGATGCTCGAACCGCGTCGTCTGGCAGCGCGCCAGATTGCCGAACGGATGGCGCAGATTCTGGGAGAGCCCGTGGGCAAAACCATCGGCTATCGGGTAAGATTCGAAAGCAAGGTTTCGGATGATACACGCATCGAAGTCCTTACCGAGGGTATTCTCACCCGAATGCTGGTCAATGACGCTACACTCGAAGGCGTTTCGTGCCTCATCTTTGATGAGTTTCATGAGCGCAGCATCAACTCCGATCTGGCGTTAGCGCTGGCCCGGCAAACACAGGAAATCATCCGCCCCGACCTGAAGCTCATTATCATGTCAGCAACAATCGATGCTTCTATCATCTGCCAGGCACTTCAGGCTCCGCTTATCGAGAGTAAAGGCAGAATGTTTCCGATAGAAACCATTTATGCAGATCACGACATCGACAGATATCAGGTAGCACAGGAAATGGCAGCTACTATCTGTCAGGCTTTCAGAAACCAGGAAGGTGACATTCTTGCCTTTCTGCCGGGACAGGGAGAAATCATGAAATGCGAAGAACTGCTTCGTTCTGCCTTATCTTCAACGGAAATCTATCCACTCTACGGCAACCTTTCGCCTGAAAAGCAGCGACTCGCAATCGCTCCTTCCAAACCGGGTGAACGAAAAATCGTATTGGCCACCCCTATCGCCGAAACTTCTCTCACCATCGAAGGAGTAAGAATCGTTGTGGATTCCGGACTATGCCGAAAACTGGTTTATGAAGCCCGTACAGGCTTGAGCCATCTCGAAACCGTTCGTATCAGTCAGGACATGGCTACGCAGCGAAGGGGGCGTGCGGGCAGAATCACATCAGGCGTATGTTACCGGCTTTGGACACAGACCTCGGAACATCTGATGCCAGAACAACGGCTGCCCGAAATACTGGATGCAGATCTCTCTTCCATGGTTCTCGACATTGCAGCTTTCGGCGAAAACAAACCGGAACTGCTGCCTTGGCTCACCCTTCCTCCCAAGGGCAACCTCGTATTGGCACAGCAACTTCTTATGTCGCTCAACGCCCTCACTCCAGATCATGATGCTCACGCTCTCAGTGGCAGCATCACCGCAGAAGGCAGCAGAATGGCTCAACTTCCTTGTCATCCGCGCATTGCCAAGATGATGATCAGCAGCGATTCTCCGGCGAGCCAAGCCCTTGCCTGCGACATTGCAGCTCTGCTGGAAGAGAAAGATCCGATGAGCGAAAATGAGGATTCAGACATGACGCTCCGCCTTTCTATCCTCCGTTCCGCACGCTGCAAGAAGAATCTGGGACGTTGGAACCGTATCGCTCAGATTGCCCAGGAATACAGGAAGATGCTGCGTATCAGAGAAGACAACGAGCCAATTGATGCTGAGGAAGTGGGCCATCTCATCGCCCTAGCCTACCCTGAGCGCATCGCTCATGCCACCGACCATGCGGGCAACTTCAAGATGTCGAATGGCAACACGATTTTCATCGACCCGTGCGACAGCATGGCAGCAAACGAATGGCTTGCCATCGCATCACTCAACCTCGCTTCAACCTCATCATCCAGTTCTGGGCAGGGACGGAAAGGAAGGGTATTTCTCTCAGCCCCAGTCAACTGGAAGAACTTGCCGGCACAAACCTGCGAGAATATTTCATGGGACAGCAAAGCGCTGGCAGTAAAGATGCAACAGGAAACACGGATAGGAGCACTCGTCATAGACAGCAAGCCGATACAGAATGCCAGCCGAGAGACAGTTTCAGACATTATCTGCGAAGCTGCCAGAAAAGACGGACTCAGCATGTTCGATTGGAACGAATCGGTTCATCGTCTTCAACAGCGCGTGGCGCAAGTAGCTGAATGGCATCCGGAACTGGAGATTCCCGACCTGTCAACAGAGCATCTCCTGACAACAGCCCGAGCGTGGCTCCCTTTCTATCTCGAAGAAGGTGGTAAGATGAAGACTTCTGTTACAGAGCTGAAGAAACTCAACCTGTGCGAAATCCTTTGGAACATCCTTCCTTATGAGCTTCAGCAGGAGATAGACCGCCTTGCTCCCACTCACATCCGTGTACCATCGGGCAGCAATATCCGCATCGATTATCGCCTGGGAGCAGAAGCCCCGGTTCTGAGTGTTCGGCTTCAGGAGTGTTTCGGAATGACATCAACTCCCACTGTCGATGCTGGCAGACAGCCTCTTCTGCTTGAGTTGTTATCTCCCGGCTTCAAGCCCGTTCAGCTTACTCAGGATCTCGCAAGTTTTTGGCAAGGCACTTATTTCGAAGTCCGCAAGGAACTGAAGCGCCGATACCCTAAGCATTACTGGCCGGAGAATCCGTTAGAGAGTCAGGCCGTGAGAGGTGTCAAACGATGATAAGAAGATGTTTGAACCCGTCAATGTAGCATAGCCTGCCAGCTTACACTCCTTAGACTCCGAGAAACTGAAAAAGTTAAAACAAAACGTTGAAAAAAATCCTCTCATCGTTGGCTTTGTCAAATAAAAATAGTACCTTTGCAGCATCTTATTAATAATCATAGAGCTATGGTAGTAAAAGAAAGAAGAAAGCGAATCTATCGCAAGCGCATACCATACGGTATGCAAAACTTTGAGGATGTGATAAAAGATGATTGTTACTATGTTGACAAAACACCTTTTATCGAGGATATAGAAGAGGCTAACAAATACTTCTTCTACATTAGGCCTCGCCGTTTTGGCAAGACCCTTACCCTCTCCATGCTCGAAAATTACTATGATGTCAATAAGAAAGATGCCTTCGAGGACATTTTTGGCAAACTGTATATTGGACAAAACCCTACGCCTGAGCGCAACCAGTATTTGGTTCTTCATCTTAACTTTGCCCAAATAGTTGGCGGTTTGGACGATTATCAGCAGGGCATGGACAATTATTGCAGTATCCGTTTCAACCTTTTCGTAGATCTTTACTCTCACCTATTGCCCGAAGGTACTAAGGAAGGCTTAAATCAACAGAAAGATGCAGTTTCACAGTTGAGCTATCTTGACGGACAATGCCAAAAGACCAATCAGAAGATTTACCTCTTCATTGATGAATATGATCATTTCACCAATCAGATACTTGCCAACCAAGCGCATGAAGGCAACTATCGTCAGCAAACACATGGTGAGGGGTATCTGCGTAAGTTCTTTGATACCATCAAGGGTGCATCAGTCACAAGCTTGGGGCGTATCTTCGTGACGGGTGTCAGTCCTGTTACGATGGATGACCTGACAAGTGGTTTCAACATCGGAACCAACTATTCATTACATCCTCAGTTTAATGAGATGACAGGATTCACGGAAGAGGAAGTGCGTGAGATGTTGGAGTATTATTCTAGCGTGCTGCCTTTCAATCATACTGTAGATGAACTCATTAAAGAGATGAAACCTTGGTATGACAATTATTGCTTTTCTATCAAAAGATATGGCAAGACCACAATGTATAATTCTGTGATGGTGCTCAATTTCTTGGATAACTACATCCACAATGATTATGACATTCCTGATTCCATGATAGAAAGTAACATCCGTATCGACTATGACAAGATACGCATGCTCATCCGTCATGACAAGGAGTTTGCCCATGATGCCAGCATCATCCAGCAGTTGGTAACCAAGGGATATGTAACAGGCAAGTTGGTGGAGCACTTCCCTGCTGAGCGCATCAATGACCCAGATAATTTTGTAAGCTTGCTTTTCTATTTCGGTATGTTAACGATAGACGGAACCAGTGATGGTGACACTAAGTTTATCATTCCTAATGAAGTGGTGCGAGACCAAATGTATACTTATCTACTAAACACATACGAGGAAAACGACTTGACATACGACACCTACGGAAAAGGCAAATTGGAGAGTCGATTGGCTTATCATGGCGACTACAAAGCATACTTTGACTTTATCGCAGACAGTTTGAAGCGTTATTCTTCTCAGCGAGACAAGCAGAAGGGAGAGGCATTCGTGCATGGCTTTACCCTGGCAATGACATCCCAGAATCGCTTCTACCGTCCTATCTCAGAGTTGGATAATGATGGTGGTTATGCCGACATCTTTCTTTGTCCGTTATGTGACATCTATAAGGACATGGTAGACTCGTACATCATCGAATTGAAATATTGCAAGTCCAGCACCACCGACGAGCAGGTGAAGCAACTCTTCAAGGATGCCTCAGCGCAAATATGCCGATATGCCGATAGCGACATCGTGAGGGAGTCCGTCAAGACCACTACGCTCCATAAACTCGTTGTGATATATCGAGGAGCCGAGATGGTAGCATGTGATGAAGCCAATGAGCAATAAAAACAAAAGCATACCACATAGGTAGCAGCCCTCGCTCTCCGAGCGTGGGCTGCATTAGAGGCAACGCCGCTCGGAGAACTTCGGCTACTAGATGATGGTGATCCAGATGCTCTCGCCTCGGTCTCTCGCCGCCGTGATGGCATTGACGAGGCGATGCAGCCAGATGCGGGAGTTTACCACCATGCCTCGGAGTTTGTTTTCGCCCGGCAGGATGCAGCCCTGCGTATCATCGGGGTAGTTGCCGGCATGGATGCGGATGCCCTCAAAGCCAGGAACGCCCTGCAGCAGGGGCAGCCACTGCTTGAATCTCGGCGACTTGGTGATGAGCAGCGGATAGGTGCCCTCGGGTATGGCAGTCTTACCCTTCATCTTCTGCGCCTTCTTCCCCGACACTCGCCCCAGGCGCACATTCTCCTCTTGGGGCAACAGGGTGATGCCCAGCAGGTTGCGCCACGTAGGCTCCAGGGTATCGCAGAAGTAGTGCTCCCCGTCCAGTTTGCCCACATCTACCACATGGCAGAAGCTGCGCTTCTGGTCCTTATTGAGCGTATAGTTCACCTTGCGCTCCACCTCCTCGTCCTTCAGGATATACATACGCCCTATGGTGTAAGTATTCTGCTTAGCTATTCTTTTGAGTACGATTTCCATAATTGTTTCTATTTAGATTCATTTTTGAGAAAACATAGCTTGCGATAAAAACTGTAATTACCGTAATTGTAATTGCAATGGCTGTTATCAGCTTTGTCATTACCAGCATTAACGCCTTGTTCGCCTGCCTCCACTTTCACGATATACTTTCTGAACACCCAGGTGGCTATCATCCGTCGGGTGCCCTTGGTATCCAGCCCCAAGTCGCTTCTCAACTGCTCAGCCTGCTGATAAGAGAACTCATTTGGCAGAAGTTGCAGCATATTGGAAGGCCCTCTTTTGCTCGACTTCACTCCCTCCTGCTCCGACTTCACGATAGCATCTCGGAAGAATCTCATCTTGCAGTACAGGTCATACAGCTCGCTCCAGCGCACAAACTCCTCTATCTCGGATTCCCATTGGCAACCATTCGCCACATAGAGCACGCAAGCCTTCAGATAGGCAATGACATTGGCTCTGAACGAGAGGTTCTCGTAAACCCTGTCTTGGCTCATACGGGCAAAGTCGGCATTCTCCTCTTTCAGCTTCTGTGCCAGGGCGAAAGCCTCAGGGCAATTGATAGTACCAGAAGCCATGTTAAGATGCTCGATATAGGGTTTTAAGTTCTCTCTGAATGTGTCATCGTATGTGCCATAGACAGGCATCTCGGCTCCTATCTCACGCTCAGGGATAGTACAGAAGTTGATTCTAGAGATAGGACCATCGGTCAATACCTTGGAGAAATATCGGATACCCTTGTTGATGGTGGTCGAGGCATTCCAGTTAAATCGGATGGTTACTCGCTCCGTAACACTCTGCGTGCCCACTCGGGTTTGTCCATATTGATTACCAGGGTCGAAGGCGAGGCACATGATACGAAACTGCTGGTTGCCAATGCCCCTTAGGTTATCAAACTGGTCTATCTCGTTGAGAGCAGTATAGAGGAAATGCTCCTGCGCCTCGGCGGTACGCATCACGAAGGCAGGGTTGGTCATATCGGCGTCTATCTCCTGGATCACGAGGTTTTCAGGTCGCTTACGCTTATCCTTGTTAGCACCTTTTCTTGTCACCTCGTCCTTCCACTCCTTCTCTCGTTTCAGGTTATCTTTGTCTCGTTTTCTGATGTCTTCCATAATCAGGTTGATAGGCATCTGCACGCAGTTCTTTCCTGCGCCCGTACCAGCTAAGAGACAACACATTAGCGTAGCCTCATGCTCCACATTGTCGATGTAATTAAAATAGGTGCGGCAGAGGTGGGTGGCAAGCGGAGGAAAGATGGCATGGGCTACGGCAGGCTTATAGACATCCGGTGTCTGAGACACGAGGAGCTCCACGAGCTTAGGCAGCTTCTTCGGCATCTCGGGCGGAGCGGGGTAATCATCTTCGGAACTTTGAACATTGAGGTTTGAACTTTGAACTGTTTGATTACCTGCACTTGCGCCTTGAATTCTTAATTCTTCATTATTAATTCTTAATTGATTAGCCTGAGTCTCCGCCTGCGCATTGATGCGGATCACATCTCTAGAGAAAGGCTTCGAACTGTCTCCATATTTCTCATAGAAGTCATGGATCAGCTGCTGGCAGTCACGCTCTTGAGCGAAGCTAGGCATCTTCACTGCCACCACTCTTCTCAGTTCTTCCTCACTCATCACCCTGCTCGCTCCTGCGCTCATAATGGCTAGCAATGAGGAGTGGCGAGAGCCCTCGGTATCGATATTCACATTCTTCAGTCCTGCCGACTCCGTGAAGAGGTCGAAGGCTATCAGGCTCTTCTCGCTGGCGGTACCAGAGGTTGGTAATCCGTCAGGAATATTTTGTTGAGTGTTGAATGTTGAGTGTTGAATGTTGAATGGTTGGGGTTGAGTGCCCTGTTGCCGTCTGCCGTCGATGGTGAGACCACGCTTCAGATAAGCCTCTCTGCGAGCCTTCAGCTCATCGGCAGGAAGCACGGCATACCAGTCCTTGGAGCGATAGATCTCCGAGTCCTGATCCGTGATAAAGAGGATTCTCTCTGGGGTGAAGCAACTCTCATCGCAGGGCACGCCAAGTGCCTTACAATACGCTCTCTGCGTCTCCTCGATAGTCATACCTATCGGCATTCGGATGTCGATATGGAGCTTCTTACGAGCCGAGTATTCCAGATGCAGTAGCATTCCATTCCAGATGGAGTCGGAGCAATTCAGCTGCCTTGCCATTTCGATGGCGATACCCACCAGTTCCTTATCATCGATGTCGATGGTGGTCTGGAAGAGGAAGCTCGTAGGGTCAGCATCCTTCTGCGAGCGATGATTCTTGAGGAATCGGCTGTAGTGGCCGCAGCGGAAGGGCATCAGCCCCTTCAGCTTGTCATTGCCCCCACGTATCTGCTCCACCATATCGTGGAGCCAAGGCTGAGCTATCAGCTTGTCATATTCAGCCAGGGGCAGGCAGCTAGCGCTGCCCTTATTGCCCCCACGCTGAGGATTCATTGCAATAAAGTGGTTCATGCTTAATTATACATTATTAATTATACATTATCTATTACTCCTTATAGTCCTCCCACTCCACATTTTCCTTGAAGGGCTTGATAGCCTTCACCATCTCCTGGTGCTCACCCTTGAGGCAGCGCAGAATCTCCGCCTTGCTCATGTCCTTGGAGAAGGCATAGTTCACCTGCACGGTTCGCTTGCTAGTGCGCACCACCCCGTGCTTGGTCTTGAGAATCTCCGTGAAGGGCTTCTCTCGCTTGCCCTGCACATAAGGCTTGAAGTCCACCCAGTCGCCTCGCCCATTCTCGCCACCCGAGAATATCATCCTGCCCCTGATCACCTGCGGCTTGTCACTGATTACCTCCGTCTCGTTCCATGGCGCCTTGCGCACTGATACGTTACCATTCTCCTCGGTGATCACAGCACCGTCCACCTTTACTGCATTAAGCAGCTTCTTGCTAGTTGCTTTCTTCATAACTTTGTAAAAATAATAATAGGTTATTAATGTCTCTTTAACTTAAAATAAAAATCGGGAACACCTGATGGTTCACCTTCATCACGTCGTCATAGAAGTGGAGGTCAAACTTCTTGTCCGTTCTCTCCATGACGGGCGGCACATCCAGCTCATACTTCTTGCGCTTCACCTCGTCCTGGAAGTCAGCCACCAGCTTCTTCCCTACCCACTCCATGGCTTTCTTGCCCTTCCGGTCCACGTCGCAAGTCAAGTCCTGAAGCATTCTCACGTCGCACATCGGAGCCGACACCATGCCGCCCTCCTGTAGCTTCAGGTCAAACCAGTGGAGCGTGCCCTGGGATGCCATCACTCTCGCCACCACTCGTTCGGGCTTCAGCCCAAACATGTCCACCACGTCGTTCACCAGGAAGAGCACTACTCCCTTCTCATTCACTGCGCCTCTCATATCCCCGAATATCGGGTGCTGCGCCATTAGTCTTGTAAACATATTATATGTATTAAAAGATTGAGAACCCGCAATACGCAAAGTCCCCGCAACCAGACGCCTGTGCATCTGATTACGGGGACAAAGGTACTAAGAGTTTTTGAAACTTACCTGCCACGGGGTAGCCCCGTCCATGTGCCACGGGGTAGCCCCGGGGCAGGTAGGCAAGAATTGCACAATGCATTAAATATCAATCCATTACATCTTTTATCTTTTCTATGAATCGCTCTATGCTTTTTTGGTCCATTCCTTTAGAATTGCCCTTTCGCAAGGTTTCCTTGTTCATATTCCACAATTCTCCGAATGTAACCCAAGGTTGGTTGATACCCAATTTATCAGAGATGAGAGAAGCCAACACACCTTTTTCAGAGATCGACATTCTCTTAGGCTGATAACAATCGTCTAGATAGTCATGTTCTTGTAGTTTGTTGAGTATTTCGATAGCTTCTGGCGTATTAAGTTCATCAGGCAGTTTTAGCTCCTCCTGTCTGCCCTTAGCTACCCAAGCAGGTTCTTCCTTCAAGCTTATCTCTCGATTGCCAGGACAACCTTGCAAATTATCACCATTGCCCATAACAAACGAGCAACCTATAAACACAGGAACTCCCAGCCCTAACAATTCAGGCAACTGGGACATTGAAAATTCCATTTCGTTTTCATTTTTAAATGTTATTTTATCGAGAAAAAGCCCATTCTTATCCCGAGAAGGGCGCACACCATCATGGTGTCAAGGTGAAGCGTCTTCACCCGAAAATTTCTTAAGATTCATCGGATTCAAATTTAGTTAGTTAATAATTCAGATTGTTCATTCACCATTTTGATTGCGATGTCAGCTCTACATCCATACAGCAGTTTGAACTCATCTGTCATTTCAGACAAAGCATCAATCTTCTCTTGCTTACTTTTCCCATAAGGTTCAGCTTTCAATTCCTTGTCATATTGGTCTAGATAGTCAGACTCATTTATTGACACATTTAAATGCCGTTAACTTTTCAGAGGGTATTTTTCGTTGAAATCATTGAGACGAAAGAGATTGTCGCCTTTGGAGAAATTTCCTCTGTGCACATCATCAACATTGGCATGGCAACGGATGCAAAGACACTCTAGATTTTCCTCTCTATTGTCAGTCTTAATTCCATTACGATGATGCACTTGCATAAACTGCCTATCCCATGGGGTTGTAATCTGCACCCCACATCGCTCACAAGTGTATTTTTTTAACTCTCGATAGCGTCTGCTTATTTGTTCCCAATCTTTCACATAGCCAAATATATCAGCATCCACGTCCTGTGACTGCCCATCAACAATGCCTAGAGTTTCTTTCAAGAGACGGACAAACTCCACCGAATCCTTGATAGAAGATTCTTTCTGAAAAAAATCTTTTTGACTCTTTCTATATTCTTCCAACAATTTACTTCTGCAAAATCCACACAAAGGCAATTGTTTTACGATTACTTCTCGACACCCGTCTCCCAAGTCAATGACAGGTACTTCTTCTGTATTGGCATGTCTATAATGGTCAAATTTTTTGTTATTTATAAAATCTTCTAGCGTGTTGCATTTTGTAATATGCATGCGTGGCTTACTATTCTCATAACCAGTAATATAATAATCTCTTTTATACAAATAGACTTTCTGTCTCACTCCATTGCTACCATTCAGATAGATACCATCCTCATCAAAGGTATAGGTACCATCCTTGATAGCCTGGAGTGTCACTTCCCCAGGCTTCACGGCATGATAACCATCAGCAGAGGCTTCCGCCACATGGATGCCTATGCTCTCTAGATAGTTACGCAATTTATCAAACTTAACGATTGCTTCTATTTCTTCCATACACTTCTCATGTTAATTTGTTGCAGAAGAACCAGTCGTAGCCGAATTTTTCTTCACGAAGTTTTCTAGCACTTCATCACCCGTAGTGATGATACGAAATTCCACACGGCGAGATTTCTCCTTGTCTATCTTGTGATCTTTGCTGGATACGAGCGCATAATCACCATCCTTGTTCAGAGCCTTACCATAAGACAGTCCATTTGCTGTAAACCAATATTCCAAGAGTCGCTGCTGCTCAGGCGGATACTTCACAAACATGGGCTGTATATACATCAATACCGACAATGCTCTCTGCTGCGACAAGATAACATTCGCAACGAATGGCTGAGGATGGAGCTGAGGATAAGGCACATTGTCCGTATGTCCCTCGATACGAATCTCTTGGATATGGCTCCGTAAGCTATCATTCAGCAAGATGTCGAGATACTTAGGGATAAACTCATCCAATATCACCTTAAACTGAGGAGTGATAGCGGCACTACCCTGCGCAAAGAGCACCGTAGGGTTATTAAATCTCATCGACAAATCCTTGCCAATGCTCATATCCCAAGTCTTCGATTCTTCCTTAAACTCGCTCACCAACTTATCGTGAAGTTTCGTCTTGGTTTCTACATAGTCAGTCAGCACATTCTGATTTTCCTTTACCTGAATCATATATGCCACGGCGATAAACAGAAAGATTACCATCAATCCCGTCATCAAGTCGGAAACCGACATCCATACATTTGATTTTGCCATAGTCCTTCATCTCCTATTTATTCTTGTTTGCAGCCTCAACCATAGCCTGTATGCAGGCATCAAGCTGAGCCAAAGTAGCACTGAGTCGCTGATAGAAATGCTGGTCCAATCCAGAGATTTGACTCTCTATCTCCTTAGAGCCATTGCGGATGATGCCAACACCCTCTTCCATCTTACTCTTGGTTTCCTTCCAAAACTCACCGCCATAATCCTTTATCTTTTCGATTTCTTCCAGTTTGGCGATGAGCATTTGTACACCATCCACAAAGTTGCGCTGCTTTCTCACCCAGTCGTTGAGCTTATTGGTAGAATCATCAAACTTCACCATATTGTCCTTGGTAAGTTCAGCCGTCTCCTGTAGCTTCTTGGTTACCTCAATGTAGCTCTGGTTCTCCAATATTACCTTGTTAAGCGCAGCTATCAGTTGTTGGAGTTTGCCTCCATCACCCACCAAAGCCTTGGTATCAGCAGACACCTTGGTAAGCGTAGTAGATGAATTTTCGAAGTCAGTCTCCATATCCTTGTATTGCCGGATGAGCGATGCTATCATATTCTTATTCTCCTGCTGCCATGAGTTAAGTCGCTCCACGCTCTTATTGAGCTGTTCGAAGTTTTCCTGCACCAGTCGCTGTATCAAGCCGTTCATCTGCTTCTGGAATTCCGTGGTGAGCTGCTTCATCACGCCCACCAATGCCTCCGTATTGCTCTTCTTAAGCAATTCTGAAAACTCATCAAACTTATTGGTAAGCAGTGTATTCGTCTCTCCCATCTTTCTCTCTATGTCATCTACCTCATCGCCTATAAACTTGCCAAAGGTATCAAACTTCTCCAAGATAGAGTCTTCTGTGGAAGAAGTAGCTTCTGTGGCTGTAGCTATTTCGCCCAGAGTATCGGCCATACCTGTCAAGCAGCCGCTGATATCTTGATTGAGCTTTTTGAGTTCTGCCACGTCATCACTCGTATTGCTAATACTCGTCTTCAAAATCTTCAGATTCTGATCCATATTTTGAACTTTTTCCCCCTGCTCTCCAAATGCTACCAGCAATTTATCAAGGTCAGAATGAATAGCAGGTAATTCCTCGTTATTTGCAATCTTATTCAAGCTAGCCGATACAGTAATCAAAGTATCCTTTTGGATGTCGGAATTATTCAACAACTCCTGCAAGAATTCCCTTTGATTCACTATATAGCTATTAATTCCTTTCACAAACGCATTCATATCAGCATAAAAACTATTCTGGTTAGCAGTCTGAGCCTTGATTTCATTTTTTACCTCTTGAAGAGCATTCGCATTATCATTCTTCATGCTCTCTACAGACCGAGCGATTACCGCAGCTGCCTGATTGGCATCAGACACGCCTTTGTCTTCCTTATCGTACAGACTTGACACCTTACGAGATAGAATCATAGAGCCAATCATACCAGCTAAAGAGGTGAGGAAGGCAGTTTTTAGGCCATAAAGGAGTTTAGGGATGCTAACATCCAAATGATCAGTATCAAAGAGAGCCAAACCCAGGGTGATTCCGCCAAAGGTTCCCAATACTCCTAACGTTGAAATGAGAGATGGCAAGAATTCTATCCATCTCTTCTTGTTAGCCAACTGATTATTGTCAGCTTGTTTATTAATCCAAACATAAACCCCAATAGCTAACAATATGATGATGCTCGTAAAAAGCCACCATGATTCATCATTTATCCATACCAAAAAACTCATACTCTATTTTCTTTAATTAGTTGCTGTTATATATTCAAAATTCAAGTTTTAAAATCTACTCACTTTAGCATCGCCATCACATTCTGGGCAAGTTTCATAAACATTTTGTTTACCATCACACTTTGGACAAACGCACATACCTTGACCATGACACTTATAGCATTCGCTACCGCCAGTACCACCACAATTTCTACATCTGATAACTCCATATCCATTGCAGTTAGAACAAAGATGTTTTCCACGTCCACCACACGATAGGCATCGTTTCACTCCTCTACCTTGGCAGAAGAAACACCCCCTACCATCGGTACCGGTGCCTGAGCCCCAGCACATGTCACATCGTTTGCATCCTTCGCCATTACAGTATATACATCTATCTCCACCAGAACCTAAACATATCTTGCATTTTATTCTTCCATTACCTCCACAAGAACTGCAAGTAATTTTACCTGTAGCATAACATCTAGGACAATCTATATAACCACCCGAGCATTTCTTGCACGCTACATAAGCCATTCCTTCTCCATCGCATGTAGGACAGGTCTTATACATAATGTGCATTACGCTCTCATAAGCAAGGAAAATAACAGCAATAGTTGCAACAATAACCAAAACGACCTTTTTCTTCTTCATTTTCTACTCTTTATTGATTATACTTATAGTTATCTACCTGCTCCATAATCTTTTTGAGAAAATTCTCGGTAGATGTGCTCAGTACATTGTCGTTAAAAGTCAATACCACATTCTGCTTGAAGAGAAGGTGAATCACCTCTATCTTCCGCCTTAAGCACGAATGGTTCCTTATTCTTGCTAACCCATATTCTTACATAGCTATCACTTCTGCTACTAAAGGAAAGGTCGCAATTTATTTTAAGATACAGTCTACTATTCTTTTTGATAGGACCATAAGTTGCCTCCCACTTAGTATCCTTTGTCTTTAAAGTAACTGGACCTTTATCACCTTGGCAGGAAATGGTTGTAGACCATACTGCTTGAGTATTCCACGGATGAATATCCATTTCATACTTCACATAATAGCGATCCTCTTCCTGCGGTATCTCAGGAATGTCGTTACCATCACTATCTTTCGAACAACTCATTAGGCACATTGTGCATAAAAGCATCAGAGCACATAGAGAGCTATACAATTCTGATTTCTTAACTGCCATGATTTTGATAATAAAAATAAGACATATGATTATTTGCTCACCCCTACGCTGATGCTCAGCGTAAACTCCCCACCTGGCATTTCGGTGGTACTAAGCGTCCAAATGATTTTGCCAGTATCAGGGTCTACGTCTATAGCGTAAGAATCGACTTCGGCTTGCGCATCAAAGGACACGGCGAAGCGCCAGAGACCATTGCTCAGGATGTGGTCTCGGGTAATGCGAATCTGCGAATAGTCTTGGATATGGAGCTCCAGTCGCTCGGCTATCTCTGCGTAGCTGAGCAGCCACTGGGTGGTGTGATTGTTTTGGTTGGTATACGCTATGCCCTGGGAGGTGAAGCCGATGCCAGTAGAGTCGGTGATGGCATAGTAGCTCACGGCAGGGGTATCGCCCTGCTGGGCTGTGATGTTGACTTCGGGATGGGTATCACTAAGGATTTCGTCCTTGCTACAACTGGCAAGAACTATAGAGAAGATAGCTACAATAGCTATTATCACCCCACTTATGGGGGGGTGATTTTAAATATACTTATACTATGTTTTTTCATAATTTCTTCATCTTAATCGATTTGGCTCTTAGCTAGTTTACTCACTTCTTCCAGAGGAAGTTGAGTGCCGGCAGCCACTTGCTCCAAGGTCAAACCCATACATAAGAGGCGAAGAGCCGTCTCTTTTTTCTCCTTGTGTATATCAAACATTCTTGTGGCGTAGATATCACGCATATTCTTGATATCTTCATCGTATAGTTCCTGTTCCTCACGGGAAAGTTTGCGGAGATCACCAATCTCTGCTAGCTTGCGAAATACTGGGTATTTCTCTCGGAATGGCATTTGCTCAAACATGTTCATATTCTTAATAATATAAATCCAACAATCAAATATATCCATACACTCCTCACTCTGCTTTGTGAACAGGGGAAGCTGGAGATATACTATTCTCATTCTGTCCGACAATCGCTGACGTGTTCGCAAATCCGTCAGTACTAAATCGGTCCTGAATCCATCCAACATTGGGTTATCAGACTTAAAATCCATAAAGCAAATGGTGTAGACGGGTGCTAAATGATAATCCCACTCTCCTTTAATACCTTGCTCTACAATGGCACGAGCAGTGTAATACAAAGCTCTATCGGCAAAATAATCCTGCTCCTTCTTCTGCATCTCTACAATGATATGCTTACCTTCATCTGTAACGCAGTAGACATCAAAGATAACTCCACGCTCATCTGGTCGCAAACCAAGTTTCTCCGTTTTTCCAAACGTCACATCCTTGATTACCAACTCTCCATCAAACAATCCGTTCAGGAATGTTATCAAGCACTCTTTAGTGTCCTCGCTCCCAAAAATACGCTTGAAAGCCCAGTCCACACGTGGGTCTATATATCTTGCCATACCATTAATAATTTTATGGGTCATAGCCGCAACATTGCGTTTCGACCGCAAATATACGACTTTATTTTGAAACCACCAAAGTTTTTGGGAATAAAATGATGAAAAGCATAATTCTGACGTTTATTCTCACTTATACCTAATTTTAAAATATGCGCGAATAACATAATATAGTTTAAGGCATTTGGAAAAACGAACTTTTCTCTATAACTTCGCGGCTATATTTATTGAAATTTAAAATTAAAAATGGTTAGTAACATGACAGAAGTATCAAACAACCTTCTATGGTTCTTACAAATGCTAAGAAATGCAGAGGCAACACTCGCCCATGCTCTTGCTCAATCAGAAAGATTTAATAAACACGACAGAGAAGTCATTGACAAAATTAAAACGGAAGTTGAAATGGCAGACCTAACCTTGTTACAATTGCTAGCTCCTGAGGAAAAATACAATCCACCAACATAGTATATGATTGGGAGTCACTGTACCAATAAAAGGTAGAAATGTTTTTGAAACAACCAAGGATTTTTGAAGATTATTTGTATTACGGTAATTACAATTTCAGTTATTACAGTTTTTTCCTGAGGGGGTATAAGGGTTTGAAGGTAGTAACAATCTGTTACTACTAATATTTATATATAAATATATATAATTATATATTTATATATACTTTTCTATACTTACATTTTAAAAGCGTGATATTGGGTCAAAATAAAACTGTAATAACTGAAATTGTAATTTGTAATCGATTTTTTAGCGGTATCGAGATGCATACTTTCATTGCCCCTAAAACTATGACTATCTCATCACAAAGCTATGAGTTATGACCCGTAACTCGCTCTAATTTGGACTTTGATTGAAAATCAAGAAGTTGGGCGTTTGCCTATATTATATAGGTAA
>ERZ791812.46-NODE-46-length-78522-cov-12.949202_pt1 | contig 78522 bp, 70 predicted proteins | sample MGYA00510303_ERZ791812 | MGnify/ENA primary metagenome ERZ791812 (study PRJEB30046, sample SAMN00791985) | human gut metagenome | study: EMG produced TPA metagenomics assembly of the A metagenome-wide association study of gut microbiota in type 2... | reverse complement strand
TTTAGAGCGATACCGTAGCAATATGTGATATAGGCCGGAACAGAATGAGCGAATGCAGCGCAGTAGTGCGCCTGCAAGTAGTTCATCCTGTTCCGGCTTTTTTTATTTTTCAAAATTTTTTGAAAAACTGTATTCCAAAATGGCTTTGCGGATTCCTATTAGTATAGGGACTTCAAACAAATAGAAAGCAGCAAGAGGAATCTTAGATTCCCGTTCAAAAAAAAACGGGTGAATCTGGGATGATTTTTGCTGCTTTTTTCAGTTCACCCGAAGCCGAAAGGCAGAAAGGTGGACAAAATGCTTACATTGAAAAAGGTCAAGGAACTGGTAGAAGCACCTTCCCATGCAAAGCGCACTCCTTCTCCCAAGATGCTTTTCGAGGAAGGTATCGTGCTACTTCGCAGGGAATTTGATCAGGGCAGTCATCTAACGGTCTACAACAGCGGTTATGTTTTGTTTTCTGCAGGGAAGCGAAACACCGTGTTCCATATCCATGACTGCTGTGGAGACTATGCCTACGATGCAGCAGAGGGTAAGGGCGATGTAATCAAGGAAGAGTATTTTGAAAACTGCGAGTGGCATATCCGTGCTTTGTTTGAGGGTGAGCGGAAGATGGAAGATAATCAGGCAAAGTGCGAGGGTGCAGGGCGAAGCAATGTGTGCGTTTCCTACCATGCATTATCGGAGGACTGGAGTGAGATTGCTGACCGCACGATCAATATGTTGGAAAAGATTATTGAGAATGAAGCTGTTCATGCGATGCTGGCTGTTCTGACAGATAAACAGCGTGACCTCATCCATCAGCAGTTTGTTCTTGGAAAGACCCATCAGGAAATTGCAGACGATATGGGAATATCGCGTGGGTCGGTAACAAGAGCGGTAAATCAGGCTCTTGAACGGATTCGCCGGAAATTTGATTTTGAAGCACATTATGAATTGGCAGCGGGAGGTTTGGCATGAGAGGGGAACGTCAAATGAACAAGAACTCACAGCGGTTAGAGGATGGTGCAAGCGGTTCTCCTTATGTAAATAGGTGTGGCGAGTATACCATCGAGGTCGAATTTGCTGGTAGCAGTTCTCTGGAAAGCTGCATTGCAGCCTATCTCAATGAAAAATATCGAATTATATAAAAACAAAACTTTCGATTTTGCGTCAAAAACCGATGACCTGGAGAAAAAATCAAAAATTTCTAAAATTTTTTTGAAAATTGTATTCCAAAAAGGCCCTGCGGATTCCTATTAGTGTAAGGGGTACACAAAAGAAACCTCTCACAAAAGCTCTTTGACAACTGAATAAGCCATCCCAGAGAGATACTTCTGGCACTGAATGTGCATCCTGCGCGTCTTACCAGAGAAAACGCCGCTGAAATATGGGGCAGGAACGGGCTGGGGCAGAATGGCAAAGCTCAAATAACAGCAGATACACTGCGGTGGAGCATGGAAACGTGTTCCACCGTAGGAATGTACTGTTATTTCCAATAGTGCAAATCCAATCCGAATAGGGGGTGATGAATTTACATGGAGTACCCGTATTTCAAAGGTCTGGAAGCAGACCGATACAGCTTTTACCGTGTGCCGAAAGCACTGGTCAAGGCTGATCTGTTCCAGAAGATGTCCGGGGATGCCAAACTGCTGTATGCTGTGCTGCTTGACCGTATGAGCCTTTCCATTAAGAATGGCTGGCAGGACAAGCATGGCAACGCCTACATTATCTGCACGATAGAGGAAGTCATGGACTCCATTCATTGTGCCAGACAAAAGGCGGTCAAACTGCTGGATGAGCTGGAACAGGAGTTCCGCCTCATCGAGCGGCGCAGACAAGGGTTTGGCAAACCCAATCTACTGTATGTGAAAGACCTTTATGCGGGACTTTCGCAATCAAACTACTGGAAGTATGAAAATCATACTTCCGGCAGTTTGAAAAACGAACTTCCGGGAGTTCCAAAATCAAACGGAAGTAATACTGAGAAGATAAATAAGACAGATAATAGTGAGACTGATCTTATCTATCCGGCTGAACTGCAGGAAGAAGAACAGTACCGCTGCTATTTCAAGGAAGCTCTGGAATTGGAAATTCTGGAACAGGGCTATCCGGCAGATAAAGCGGTCCTGTATGAGATTCTGGAACTGCTGGTGGAAACCGTCACCAGCAGAAAGAAGTTCCTGCGCATTTGTGGCGAGGAAAAGCCGAAGGAGGTGGTGAAAAGCCGCCTGATGAAGCTGGATTCCTCGCATATCCAGTACATATTGGAGTGCTTAAAAGAAAACAGCACTCAGATTCGGAACATCAAGCAATACCTGCTGGCAACACTCTACAATGCACCTGTGACTGTGGATAGCTATTATTCCGCACAGGTTCGGCATGAATTTGGGTGGGGCGGCAGAGTAGATAAGAACTAGGAGGACAACCCCATGAACATCGTATTCATGAGTATGGACACGCTGCCCTCTACGCTGTGGGCGCGTGATCTGTATGATCAGATGCACATTCGCAGCGATTTTCGCAAGTGGTTCCCGCGTATGTGCCAGTATGGTTTCATCGAGGGCCGCGACTACGAGTATATGCCCCGTGTCCGGCTGCAGGATGAGGGCGGGCGCACGGTCCAGAGGTATGTAAAAGACTACCGCATCACGCAGGACATGGCAAAAAAGCTCTGCAAGCTGCACCATACGGCAGTCGGTGCGGCGTACCATTCACAGCCGTTTGACTGGGATGCGCTGCTTGGCCTGCTGCATAAGAAGTCGCCGCGCCGGAGCAGCTACGAAGCGCAGTTGAGCGATTCCGATTCGCTGGTGACGACTACGCAGATCGCCAAAGAGTACGGCTGCGGAGCCAAGGTGTTCAATCGACTGTTGCACTTGCACGGCATCCAGTACCTGGCCAACGGCCAGTGGGTACTGTATTCGGAACACCACGGCAAGGGCTATACGTCCAGCCTGACGTTCCGGCTCCAGCGCAGCGATGGTTCCGAGGTGGAAAAGCTGCACACGGCATGGACGCAGAAAGGCCGGAAGTTCCTTTATCATACGTTGAAGCGGCGCGGGGTGCTGCCGCTGGCTGAACAGGGAGGTTAAGCCTATGAATTTTACCGATAATCCGTTTGAACGCATGATGCGCCAGCGTCCGGGGACGGACAGTGGCCATCCCTGCAAGCATTGCCGCCACAAATGGGAGTGCGGCTATCTGCTGCACCAGTGCCGTAAGAAGTTCCGCTCGGTGCTGGGTGATACCGCACCGCCTGCGGCTGGGGCAGTCCGCCCCTGATGCAGTGGCGATAGATGGGAGGTGAGCAACCATGCAGGAAGAAGTCAACGAGAAAACCATCTCACTGTGCATCAAAGGAGGAAAAATCACGGCACAGATTTTGAAAGCAGCCCTGATAAAGCTGCTGGCAGAGATGGACAAGAAAAAGCAGTGGGGGAAAGGAGAAAAAAGCCAATGTAAGAAAACAGGTCGGCAGAGCATTAAGAGCCTGCAAAAGAGCGGCGCGCAGATCACGAACATCGTTGTCACGGACAATAATATCAAGTCCTTTGACCGGGTAGCCCGGAAATATGGCATTGATTATAGTCTGAAAAAGGCGGAACAGGAGGGAAAAAGCGAATATCTGGTCTTTTTCAAGGCCAAGGATGTGGATGTTATGACTGCCGCCTTTAAGGAGTATACCAGCGAAACGCTGAAAAAGCAGAAACGTGAATCGGTGCGTCAGAAGCTGGAAAAGGTGAAAGAGGAGCTTTCCAATCACCGTCAGCTCAAGAAAGAAAAGAAGAGGGAGCAGGAGCCGATACGATGAAGAATCTGAAAACACCGGCTCGCCTGCCGCGCAAAGCGCCGTCCAACCAGACGGGCGGCACGGCATGGGGCAAAAAACTGGCTGCAGAGTTCAGTAGGATGATGCAGTCAGCTGATATGAAAAAGCTGATCCTGCTGAATTTTCCGTACATCATCGCCTTTTACATGGTGGAAAAAGCCGCATGGCTATACCGTCATTGCAATGGCGATTCTGTGGTGGACAGGCTGATGGTTCTTTTTATGAACTTTGGCCTGGCCTACAAAAGTGTCTTGCCCAGTTTTCACCCATCCGACCTGATGGTGGGGCTGGTCGGCGCAGCTGTGCTGAAAGCAGTGATCTACTTCAAAGGGAAGAACGCGAAGAAGTATCGGCAAGGCGAGGAGTACGGCTCTGCCCGGTGGGGCAACCAGAAGGACATCGAACCTTTTATTGACCCGGTATTCGAGAACAACGTCATCCTCACACAGACCGAACGGCTGATGATGAGTGGTAGACCAAAGCATCCGAAGTATGCTCGGAACAAAAACGTCATTGTGATCGGCGGCAGCGGTAGCGGTAAAACACGGTTTTACGTCAAGCCGAACTTGATGCAGATGCCCGAAAAGGTCAGCTATGTCCTGACCGATCCCAAGGGTACAATCATTATCGAGTGCGGAAAGATGCTCTCGGATGCCGGGTATAAGATCAAAGTCCTGAACACCATCAACTTCAAAAAATCCATGCGATACAATCCGTTCCATTACATCCGCAGTGAGAAAGATATTCTGAAACTGGTCAATACTATCATCGCCAATACAAAGGGGGATGGCGAGAAGTCCGGTGAGGATTTCTGGGTCAGTGCGACTCGTTCGCAGACGGTAAAAAGTCTGCGTACGAGCAACGGTTTTCCGTTGTTCGGAGAACTGGTAGTTTGATAGGTGGAATGACGGGGTAACGCCCTGAAACGCCTACCCTTGATGGGCGTGCATTAGCTGTAATGGCTGGTGTACGAAGCCCCATGACAAAGGCTGAGAGTAACCGTAACCACTGCCTAAAGTGGTCGAAAGCGGTCTGGAGGCAGACTGTGTTACCTATAAGCCGAGGGTCTATAAGATACCTATGGTTAGAATGTTCGCTTTGGCGGGCGGACTGACGAACCTGCGAATGTACAGGTCTAAAAGAAGACCACGCAGAAATGTGTGGGTGCGTTAATGCGCAGTCGGTGTGGTTTAGTAGAAATTGATCCTACGAACGACCATGCTGTGTTACAGGCACAGGCAAGCCGACAGGTCTATAGCAGGAACCTACGGGTATGTATGAACAGATAGAACTATCGGAACGAGGAAAGGCAGCAGATTCCGCAAGGAATAGTCTGACGAAAAACAATAAGCAGACGAACTGCTGCTGAAAAGTAGTGGTCGAACCTATGATGTGCTTGCGTTATGTGAGCTACGGAGGAATGGCCACAAGTCGGTTGAGATAAGCAGGCATTATTCAATCCAACATAAGGATTCGAGTAAGACCAAAAGGGTCACTTTCGCAAAAAGGAGGTGATGCCTTATGCCAAAGAAAAACAAAACTCTATGTGTAGATGACTTACGTCATGCCGAGTATTACGGTATGCAGCCAGTCTTTGATGAACTCTATCATCGAAGTTTGGAGGGAGAAAATTTTACCGACCTTATGGGTTTAATCCTGAGCCGGGACAACATTCTTCTGGCATATCGGAACATCAAAGCAAACGGAGGAAGCTACACAGCAGGAACAGACAACAAAAACATCAGTGACATCGGGTGTTTACCGCCCGAAACAGTTGCAGAGAAAGTGAGGTTTATTGTCACAGGAAGTCAGCACGGATACCGCCCAAAGCCGGTAAGACGCAAAGACATTCCGAAACCAAATGGAAAAACCAGACCGTTAGGTATTCCCTGTATCTGGGACAGGCTGGTACAGCAATGTATCAAACAGGTCATAGAGCCAATCTGCGAAGCGAAATTCAGCGACAACAGTTACGGCTTTCGCCCGAACCGTTCCGTGGAACACGCCGTGCAGAAAACTTACACCATGCTTCAACGCATGAACCTGCATTATGTGATTGAGTTTGATATAAAAGGATTTTTCGACAACGTAAATCACAGCAAGCTAATGCGGCAAATATGGGCAATGGGAATACACGACAAGCAGTTGATTTTCATTATCAAGCGGATTCTGAAAGCACCGATTAGAATGCCAGACGGCACTACACTCATTCCAGACAAAGGCACTCCGCAAGGCGGTATCATTTCACCGTTGCTTGCCAATATCGTGCTGAATGAACTGGACAAATGGGTTGAGAGCCAATGGCAGAACCACCCTCTTGTAAAGGAATACGGGTATGAGAGGAGAATCAGAAACTCGATTACTTTTGATCGGAGCAAGGCATTCCTCAAAATGAGGAAAACAGGGTTGAAAGAAATGTATATCGTGAGATATGCAGATGATTTCAGAATTTTCTGCCGGAATAAAGAGGACGCTTTGAGAACGAAAGAGGCTGTAACGGCATGGATAACCGAGAGGCTGAGGTTGGAGGTATCGCCAGAGAAAACAAGGATAGTCAATGTCAGAAAACGCTATTCAGAGTTTCTTGGGTTTAAGATACGCGTCAGACCGAAAAGCAGGAAGTACATCGTGCAATCTCATATCTGTGACAAAAAGTTGGAACTGGAAAGGCAAAAACTGGTGGAACAGGCGAAACGAATTGCCCGACCTTCAGAGGGAAAAAGACCTTTGGACGAAATACGGCTGTACAATTCAATGGTTCTGGGAATACAGAATTATTTTCAACTTGCCACCTGCATCAGCATTGATTGCAGGAAAATCCACAGACAGGTCATGACAGTTTTAACAAATCGGCTCAATACAGAAACCGGGTGCAGACTTGTTCGAGAGGGCGGCGCAATGACCGAGAGCGAAAAAGAACGGTTTGGAAAGTCGGCAATGATACGGTATGTATCTGGAATCGACCAACCTATCTACCCTATCGCATACATCAAGAACAAGATACCGATGGCAAAGAAAGCGGCGGTTTGCAGTTACACGGTAGAGGGACGGGCATTGATACACACGAACCTAAGTATGAACTCATCTGTTCTATCAGGTTTGAGGAATCAACCGTCTATGGGGCGAAGCACAGAACTTACTGACAGCAGGATTTCACTATTCTCGGCTCAACGTGGAAAATGTGCGCTAAGTGGGGAACTCTTTGAAAATGCGGCTGACATAGTATGCTGGCTGAAAACACCGGCAGAATTGGGCGGCAAGGAACGCTATCGAAACATGATTTTGTTCCATAATAGATTTCTTCCACTCCTGCAAGAGTGTCCTAAGAATGAGCTAAAAGAGATAGCCGACACGCTCAAGGCAACAAAGGAACTGATGTTAAAAGTGAACAGTCTGCGCCAGCAGGCTGGTTTGTCCGCAATAGAAAACTAACATTTCATTTGGTGATTGATTAAATGCTTGTGAAAACAACCGATGGAACGCCGGATGCGGTGAAAGTCGCACGTCCGGTGTGGAGTGGGGGAAAATCCGGCGATAACTTCAAAGGATTACCTATCACTATAGGCCGAACGCCTGCTCTACTGTGCATTGATCGGCTACATCTGGTATGAAGCCCCGGAGGAAGAACAGAATTTTTCCACTTTGCTGGAGTTCATCAACGCCAGCGAAGCCCGCGAGGATGACGAAGAATTTAAGAATCCTGTGGATGAACTGTTTGAGGAACTGGAACAGAAGAAGCCGGAACATTTTGCAGTCCGTCAGTATAAGAAATACAAGCTGGCTGCCGGCAAAACGGCTAAGTCGATTCTTATTTCCTGCGGTGCCAGATTAGCCCCATTTGACATTGCGGAGCTGCGTGACCTTATGGCTTACGATGAAATGGAACTGGATTTGCTGGGAGATCGCCGCACGGCCTTGTTCGTTATCATCTCCGACACGGACGATACGTTCAATTTCGTGGTGTCTATTATGTACACCCAGCTTTTCAATCTGCTTTGTGACCGTGCAGACGATCAATGCGGAGGTCAGCTAAAGTATCATGTACGGCTGCTCCTCGATGAGTTCGCAAACATCGGGCTGATCCCGAAGTTTGATAAGCTGATCGCCACCATCCGCAGCCGTGAGATCTCGGCATCCATCATCCTGCAGTCGCAGAGCCAGCTGAAAACCATCTACAAGGATGCCGCAGAAACCATCATCGGCAACTGCGACACCATGCTGTTCCTCGGCGGCAAGGAAAGTTCGACGCTCAAAGAAATTTCCGAAACGCTGGGAAAAGAAACAATCGACCTATATAACACATCCGACACACGCGGTCAAAGCCCATCCTTTGGTACAACCTACCAAAAGACCGGAAAGGAGCTTATGAGCCGGGACGAGCTTTCTGTCATGGATGGCAGCAAGTGCATCCTGCAGCTGCGCGGAGTCAGGCCATTCCTGAGCGACAAATTCGACATTACCAAGCATAAGCGGTACAAAGAACTGTCGGATTTTGATAAGAAGAACGCTTTCGATGTGGAACGCTACCTGAAGCACGAACTCAGGCTGCGGATGGATGAAGAATTTGATTGCTACGAGGTGGATGTGTCCGAAGAAAGTACAGCATAGGAAGGAGGTCATTATCCGAAGTAAATACACCCGCCCGCCTGTCCGGGCAGACCCCATGGCAGAAAACCTGTCCGACTGATTTTCTACATTTGCGATTCCAAAAGGCTGATTTTTTATGAAAATGAAAGGAGAAGCCAGAATTGCAGGAAGCAGGCAGCACCGAAGATGTGCCAGCCTGTTTTTCTTTTGGAATCGTACTTTTTATCAATGCTGCAATCTGGCGAAAAACGACTATGGAATTCTTCAATCAGGCTATTACCGTTCTGCAGACTCTCGTTGTTGCCATCGGCGCGGGCCTTGGTGTTTGGGGCGTTGTGAACCTCATGGAAGGGTACGGAAACGATAACCCTGGCGCAAAGTCGCAGGGCATGAAGCAGCTGATGTCCGGCGGCGGTGTCATTCTCATCGGCACCCAGCTGATCCCGCTGCTCTCTGGTCTGTTCGGCTAATCAACAAGCGATAGGAGGAAAACCCGCCATTGTTCGATAATATTTTCGCAGCAATCGAAAAATGGATGAGGGAACTTCTTTCCGGCATGGTGGAGTCCAACCTGAGTACGATGTTCACAGCGGTCAACCAACAGACCAGTGAAATCGCTGCTCAGGTCGGGCAGACACCGCAAGGGTGGAACAGCAGCATTTTCAGCATGATCCGTAACATTTCGGATTCGGTGGTGATTCCCATTGCGGGAATCATCATTACGCTGATCCTCTGCTACGAACTGATCTCGATGCTGACGGAACGAAACAATCTGCACGATGTAGACACTTGGATGTTCTTCAAGTATTTCGTGAAGATGTGGATCGCGGTCTATCTCGTCAGTCATACGTTCGACATTGCAATGGCGGTATTTGACATTGGACAGTCGGTGGTAAATTCTTCCTCCGGCATTATCCGTGGCAATACCGCCATTGATATTAGTTCTCTTTCCATGCAGATGCAGGCGGCAATGGCAACGATGGCGATTGGCGAACTGGTGACGCTGGCATTGGAAACCCTTGTCGTAAGCTGGTGTCTGAAAATTCTGTCGGTGGTTATCACGGTAATTATGTACGGCAGAATGATAGAAATATACCTCTACACTTCGCTTGCTCCGATTCCATTTGCAACCATGAGTAACCGTGAATGGGGTCATGTGGGTACGAACTACTTCCGAGGGCTGTTCGCGCTGGCATTTCAAGCGTTCCTGATGATGGTTTGCGTGGCAATCTATGCAGCCCTCATCGGCAGCATCCGGGTATCTTCGGATATTCACTCGGCTCTGTTCGGCACGATGGCCTACACGGTGATTCTTTGCTTCTCGCTTCTCAAAACGGGAAGTCTGTCCAAACAGATCTTCGGCAGTCACTAAATCCGGGAAAATCCAATGAAAGGAAAAGACAGCAGACAACGCCGTTTCCCGGCGGCGGTCTGGCTGTTCTGGTAATCCATGGCCTATGTAACGATTCCCAAAGACCTTTCCAAAGTGAAAAACAAGGTCTTTCTGAACCTGACGAAACGCCAGCTAGTGTGTATGGGTTTTGCAGCAGGCATTGGTGTTCCGTTTTATTTTCTCATGCGCGATACGCTGGGAACCAGCAATGCGGCGGCAGGCATGGTGCTCCTGATGCTGCCGGAATTTTTCTTTGCTCTGTACGAGAAAAATGGGATGCACCTTGAAACCATCCTGACGAATTTCATCAGCGTCCGCTTCAAACGTCCTGCGGTACGCCGCTACGAGATTGAAAATCTGTATGACAGAGAACTGGAAACCGCAGCACCGATCCAGAAGAAAGGAGGCATCCTTGGTAAAAAGTGAACCGAAGAAGAAACCGCAGTTCGGCGGCTTCTTCCAAAAGTTCTTTCGTAAACCCGAAAGGAATGAAAAGGAACAACGGTTGACCGTGCAGCGTTCCATTCCATATCTGGAAATGGGGCGCGACGGTATCTGCCGGGTGGAGGAACATCTGTACTCCAAAACCGTCCGTTTCTACGACATTAACTACCAGTTGGCGCAGAACGAGGACAAAAACACCATCTTTGAAAGCTGGTGCGACTTCCTCAACTACTTCGATGCCAGTATCCGCTTTCAGCTTTCCTTCATCAATCATAAAAGTGACATGAGTGAGTACAACAAGGTCATCCAGATCGAGCCGCAGCATGACCAGTTTGACGATGTGCGTATGGAATATGCGCAGATGTTGAAACAGCAGCTTGCCAAGGGCAATAACGGTCTGGTTCGCACGAAGTACATCACATTCAGCATTGAAGCGAAAAGTGTCCGGGAAGCAAAGCCCCGGTTAGAGCGTATCGAAACCGATATTCTCAACAATTTCAAGGTGCTGGGCGTGAAAGCTTATCCGCTGAACGGCGTGGAACGGCTTCAGATCATATACGAAACCTTTCATCAGGAGGAACAGCAGAAGTTCGATTTCAGCTATGACCGCATCCTGCAGAGCGGCATGACGACCAAAGACTTCATTTCTCCGACCAGTTTCCTGTTCAAGAGCGGCAAGGACTTTATGATGGGTGACACCTATGGTGCTGCATCCTACCTGAACATCCTTGCCCCGGAACTGACGGATAAGGTGCTGGCCGAATTTCTGGACATGGACAAAAATTTGGTGGTCAGCATTCATGTGCAGTCGGTAGATCAGCTGAAAGCTATCAAACTTATCAAAGGCAAAATTACCGACCTGGATCGTATGAAAATCGAGGAACAGAAGAAAGCTGTGAGGTCTGGTTATGATATGGAAATTATTCCGAGTGACCTTGCAACTTATGGCGGCGAGGCCAAGAAGATTCTGGATGATCTGCAGAGTCGTAATGAGCGTATGTTCCTTGTTACGGTGCTGTTCCTTAATACAGCAAAGACCAAGCAGGAGTTGGATAGTGCTGTGTTTCAGACTGCTGGTATCGCTCAGAAGTTCAACTGCACTCTGAACCGTCTGGATTATCTGCAGGAGCAGGGTCTTATGAGCAGCCTGCCGCTGGCAAATAACCTCGTTCCCATTAAGCGCGCACTGACTACCACTTCCACCGCCATCTTTGTGCCGTTCACCACGCAGGAGCTTTTTATGGAGGGCGATTCCCTCTATTATGGTCTGAACGCAGTGTCCAACAACATGATTATGGCAGACCGGAAGCAGCTGAAAAACCCGAACGGTCTGATCCTCGGCACACCGGGAAGCGGTAAGTCGTTCAGTGCAAAGCGTGAGATCACGAACGTATTCTTTACCACAACGGACGATATTATCGTCGCAGACCCCGAAGGAGAGTATTATCCGCTGGTGGAAGCGTTGGGCGGTCAGGTTATCCATATTTCGTCCACCAGTAAGGACTACATCAACCCGATGGACATCAACCTGAACTATGCGGACGATGATAACCCGCTGGGCATGAAATCGGACTTTATTCTTTCCCTGTGCGAACTTATCATGGGCGCACGGGATGGCATGGAGCCGGAAGAAAAGTCGGTTATAGACCGCTGCCTGCCGCTGGTCTATCAGAAGTATCTGAATGACCCGAAGCCGGAGAATATGCCGACGCTTGGTGATCTGTACGACTGCCTGCGGGAGCAGAAAGAGCGGCAGGCGCAGCGTATCGCCACGGCACTGGAAATCTACGTCAATGGTTCTCTGCGGGTGTTCAACCACCAGACCAATGTGGAACTGGATAACCGCATCATCTGTTTCGACATCAAGGAGTTGGGCAAACAGCTGAAAAAATTGGGGATGCTCATCGTCCAGGATCAGGTCTGGAACCGTGTCACCATCAACCGCAACAGCAAAAAGAACACCCGGTACTATATAGACGAGTTCCACCTCCTGCTGAAAGAGGAACAGACCGCAGCATACAGCGTCGAAATCTGGAAGCGGTTCCGAAAATGGGGCGGCGTACCCACAGGCATCACCCAGAACATCAAGGATTTGCTCGCCAGCCGTGAAATCGAGAACATCTTTGAGAACAGCGATTTCATCTATATGCTTAACCAGGCATCCGGCGATCGGCAAATCCTTGCCAAGCAGCTGAATATCTCGCCGTTCCAGCTTTCCTATGTTACGAACAGCAACGAGGGCGAGGGGCTGCTGTTCTACGGCAATACGATTATCCCGTTCAAGGATAAGTTTGATACTTCGCTGAAACTGTACAGCCTGATGACAACGAAGCCTAATGAGATGGGAAAATATAAGGAGAAAAAAGAAGCATGAACACATCGAATATTTTTGACCGACTGAGCCGCAAGATTCATCATCACTCTGACATGGAGCCGCACGAAAGCGATTCCGGCCCGCCTTTCGATGAGGTGGAGCCGCTCAACTTCCACGATGAAGAATCGGTGGTGCATACGGTGCTGGAAGATTTCTATGCCGTTGGCACACTGGCCGATGAACTGACTGACGGCTTTCACATGGAAGCCCGCGGTTATCTTGACCGTGAGGAAGTGAACGCCCGTCTGATTGCCTTTGCCCGGAAACTGGAACAGGTGCTTGACAAGTGGGAAACCCACGCAGCCCTGCTCGCATGACGGCTCCAGCCGGAAGGAGGTGATTTCCATAGCAGACAAAAAGTTTCGGGGCAGAGATAAAATCGTCCAGAAAATGACCAAGGATGGTCTGATGGATGAAAACCTCCGCACCGGGGAACAGAAGTCTGCAACCGCAGCAGAAAAGCCGGAGCAGGAAGATTCGGCTAAAGAAACTGCGGAAAAGGAAGCAGACGAAGCACCTGTCATGGACGAAGAAATCTGTATGGATGCCGAGGATGGGAAGGAGAAACCACCCCGGCATCACAGTACCGCCAAGCAGAGCGCAGACTATTATAAAGCCCATCAGGAGGATGGCAAGCCGAAGGATGCACCTGCGGAATCGGATGCAGAGCCGCCCACAAAGAAAGGCCGACTTTCGTTTGAGGATGAAAAAGGCGGTATTGTCCGTGGCATGGGGATGGGCGTTAAGAAGGCGGCGAAGAAAGGAGTGGACACAGCCACCGGGTTTGCCCATCAGAAAGTACATCAGGTAGAAAAGGACAATTCCGGCGTGGAAGCTGCTCACAAGTCGGAAGAAGCCGCCGAACGCCTGCACCACTTTGTCAAAGGTAGAAAAAAGCCCAAAGACAAATCTGCCAGAGCGGAGAAAAGAGGTGGCGAGGATCAGAAATCCAGCCGCCTGAAATTTTCCGAGAGCGAGGGTGGTACGGTGGAAAATGCAGCAGAACCGTCGCTGAAAAAGAAACAGCCCCAGCCACCGCCGACTGCCGCAGGAGGTGAATCAAAAACAGTCGGTGCGAAGTTTTACCAGAAAAAGCAGTATAAGGATGCCTACGCAGCCGCCAAGCGCGGCCAGAAAGCCGGAACTGCCGCCAGCAAGCAGGCAGCAGCGGCAACAAACACTATTACGGAGAAAGCGAAAGCGGCGGTGCAGGAGATCGTCGTGCAGCATAAAACTTTGTGGGTTGGTATTGGTGTGGGTATCCTGCTGGTGATGGTCATGCTGGGGGCCTTTTCAAGCTGTGGTGCAGCGATTCAGGGAACGGGTAGTACCTTTGTGGGAACGACCTACCCCAGCAAGGATGCTGACATGAAAGGCGCGGAAGAAGATTATCTGGAACTGGAAAAGGAACTGGATAAACAGATTCGGCAGATGGAATCCACACATCCGGGCTATGATGAATACCGCTATCAGCTGGACGAGATCGGCCATGACCCGTATCAGCTGATTTCTCATTTGACGGCAGTTTATGAGCAGTTCACCAGAGGACAGGTCAAGCCTGTTATCAAGGAACTGTTCAAGCAGCAGTATCTCCTGAAAGTGTGGGAAACTATTGAGATTCGCACTCGCATGGAAACCAGAGTAGGGGTTCGGCCAACGATTGACGCTTTTGGAAATGTCAGCATGGAAACCTATACCTATCAGGAAGAAGTGGAGTATGAGTATAAAATCCTCAATATCCTGCTGAAAAATAAGGGTTTCGATACCATCGCGCGGAAGAATATGAACCGGAAGCAGACCGGGCGATACGATGCCTACAACCTGACCTACGGCAACCGCCCCGAACTGTTCGGCGCAGGATCACCGACTTACAGCGGCGGCACAACGGGCAGTATTGGCACGGGCGGCGGTACTGGTGGCTCTGGCGGTGGCTTCAAGTACGACATTCCCTCGGAAGCCCTTTCGGATGAAAAGTTTGCAAGGATGATTGAGGAAGCCGAAAAGTATCTTGGTATGCCGTATGTGTGGGGCGGCAGTTCCCCAAGCACCAGTTTTGACTGTTCCGGCTTCGTATGCTGGGTCATCAATAACTGCGGCAATGGGTGGAGCGTTGGGCGTACAACGGCCAACGGTCTGCGAGGGAAATGCAGCTATGTCTCTTCTGCGGATGCACAGCCAGGCGACCTGATTTTCTTCGAGAAAACCTATAACACTGTTGGCGCGTCGCACGTTGGAATCTACGTCGGCAATGGGATGATGATCCACTGCGGCGACCCCATTTCCTATACCAGCATCAATTCGACCTACTGGCAAAGCCACTTTTTAGGCTTTGACCGCATCAACTGAAAGGAGGGCCGATGGGCAAAAAATTACAGAAATATCTGGATGAAGCCGAAAAGACGGAACAGCAGATCGCGGAACTGGAAGAACGGCTGAGAACCATCCGGGCAGCACAGAAAAAGGAAGAGGACAGCGAGATCATCCGTGCCATCCGCAGCACCAAGATGGGCGGGCGTGAACTGCTGGCTCTGCTGGACAACATTCAGGCGGGCAACGTGACGTTCCTGACCGCTGTAAACAAGGCTTCGGAGGAAGCAGAAACGGAGGAAGCGATTGAAAAAGATGCTTAAACGGCTGGGAGTTGTTATCCCCAGCACAATTCTGACCCTGCTGATGGCAGTGGGCTTTTCGACCCCGGCCTTTGCCTTTGTGGACACTACTGAAGTGATGGAGGAACCGACACAGGTGATCGAGGAAGCCGAGCCAACGGAGGAAGAAAAAATCCCGTTCACCATCGCAGGCAACGGCGAGGTGGAGGATAACATCGTGGATGACCCCAGCAAGGAGTTCTTCACAGTAAAGACCAAGGGCGGCAACACATTCTTTCTGGTGATCGACCGGGCGCGGAACAGCGAAAACGTCTATATGCTCTCCATGATCGACGAGTACGATTTGCAGGAGTTTCTGGATGATGAAGAGCGGAACGGCAAGCAGGAAGAAGAAACGCCTGCGGTAGTTCTGCCCGAAACCAAACCCGAACCTACCCCGGATGTGGAAATCGAAGAACCGAAAGAGGAATCGAGCGGTGGCATGAATAAGATTCTGCTGCTGGTATTCGTGGCGGCACTGGGCGGTGCAGGTGCTTTCTTCTACTTCTACATTTATAAGCCGAAGCCGAAGGAAGAAACGCCGCAGAGTGAAAATCTGGAAACCGACCAGAGCCTTGCGACTGTGAACGAGGATAATCAGTCCGGCAACGAAAATGGCACATAAGAAAACCGTAACATAAGGATGCAGGGGTAGTCGAAAGGCTATCCCTGCTTTTTTTAAAAAGGAGAAAGCGTTGAAATATCTGGTGATTGCAGAAAAACCGAGCGTATCGAAATCCATTGCAAAAGTGATCGGTGCATATCGGCAGGAGGACGGGTATCTGGAGGGTGGGGATTGCGTGGTAAGCTGGTGTCTGGGGCATTTGGCAGAGTATGCAGCCCCGGAACACTATGATGAACGCTATGAAAACTGGCGTTTTGAGGATTTGCCGATTCTCCCTGTTGAGTGGAAACTGCTGGTACACAATACCAAGAAGCCGCAGTTCAATGTTCTGCGCAAACTGCTCCGCAGCAAGAAATTCGATTATGTGGTGAACGCCTGCGACGCAGGGCGCGAGGGTGAAGCGATTTTCCGCCGTGTGTATGCTCTTGCCGGAAGCAAACTCCCCATCAAGCGGCTGTGGATTAGCAGCATGGAGGATGCTGCCATCCAGCAGGGCTTTGAAAACCTGAAAGATGGTGCGGCCTACGACAACCTGTTTGCGGCGTCCGAGTGCAGAGCAAAAGCGGACTGGCTGATCGGCATGAACGGAACCCGTGCCTTTACGAAAAAGTACGGCAGAAAACAGACCATTGGCCGTGTGCAGACCCCGACGCTGGCGATGCTGGCCGAACGGCAGACCAAAATCCAGAACTTTGTAAAAGAACCTTATTATAAAGTGGAACTGTCCGGTGGTGGCATGGTTGCGGTATCAGAACAGATGGCGCAGGAGCAGGATGCAGATGCTATGCAGGCTGCTTGCGATGGGCAGTGCGCCGTGGTTGGCAGCATCGAGCGAAAGAGGGTGGAAAAGAAGCCACCGAAGCTGTATGACCTGACGACCTTGCAGCGAGAAGCAAACCGCTATTACGGCCTGACCGCCAGCCAGACCTTGCAGGCATTGCAGGAACTGTATGAAGAAAAGCTGGTGACATACCCCAGAACAGACAGCCAGTTTGTGACCGAGGATATGCGCAAGACGGTGGAATCTCTGGTGCTGGCCTTAGATGGCGCGGCGGCAGACGTAAGCTGCGTTATCAACAACAGCAAGGTCACAGACCATCATGCAATCCTGCCGACGATACAGGGCGCAAAGTGTAATAAGGAAAAGTTGTCCGAAACCAAACAGAAGATTCTTTCGCTTATCATCTGGAATCTGGTGCAGGCTGTACAGCCGTCGTTCATCTACGAAGATGTTCTGGTGACGGTATGCTGTCAGGGCGGGAACTTTACGGCAAAATATAAGGATGTTCTGCAGCCCGGTTATACTGCAAAACCTGTTCCGTTTGCAGAGCCGGAAAAGGACAAAGATGTACCGCTTCCGAAAAAGATGGAGCAGGGAATGGTTCTTCCTGTGGTACGGGCAGAGAAAAAGCAGGGCTTTACTTCACCGCCGAAAGTCTACACCGAAGATACCCTGCTGTCGGCCATGGAAACCGCAGGCAACAAGGAATTTGAAAAGGACACGGAGAAGAAAGGTCTGGGAACCCCTGCAACGCGCGCTGCGATTCTGGAAAAGCTGGTATCCTCCGGCTATGTTGAGCGCAAGGGCAAGCAGATGATTCCCACGGAGGACGGTGTGGCCGCGATCCGCAATATCCCGGACTACCTGAAATCTGCCAGTATGACAGCCGAATGGGAAAATGACCTGCTGCGGATGGAGCGCGGCGAGATCAAGCCCCATGATTTTATGCAGAGCATCCACGGATTGCTCGATAAGATGCTGGCCGACTTGCGGCAGATTCCTACCGTCGCGGCGGCTCCCTATCATAATAAGGTAAGCGTAGGAAACTGCCCGGTTTGTGGCAACTCTGTACATGAAAGTAAACTCAGCTTTTGTTGTGCAGACCGCAGCTGCAAATTTGCCCTCTGGAAAGAAAGCAGATACTTGTCCAACATGAGAAAAACGCTGGACAAGAAGATGGCGGTAGACCTTTTGAAGAAAGGCCGCACCCATGTAAAAGACTTTTATTCCGCGAAAAAAGATAAGACATTCGCCGCTGACCTTGTGATGCGCGTCGAAGAAGGCCGCGCACAGTACAGTCTGGAATTTCCCAAAACACCGATGAAAACGAAAACGTAAAGGAGGTTTGACCCTTGCCACAGATTAACGATATTCGAGAATTGGCGCAGCAGAACGCCCGGTATGTCAGTAACTCGCCACAGGACTGGATGAGTTATCTGGATGTGGCGGCACGGCTGTACCGCTATTCGTTCACCGATGCACTCCTGATCCACGCGCAGCGACCCGATGCAACCGCCTGCGCAGAACTGGAACTCTGGAATCAGAAAATGAGCCGATGGGTCAATCGTGGCGCAAAAGGCATCGCGCTTCTGGATGATACCGGACCGCGTACCAAGCTGCGGTATGTGTTCGATATTGCTGACACCCATCTGGTGCGAGGCGGCAGAACACCGCTCTTATGGAATCTGGACAGCCACGAGCATGAGCAGATTATCCTAGACCATTTGGCGGATACCTATGGTTTATCCCAGACAGACAGCATGAACACCGCCCTGATGGAAGTGGCGCAGCAGCTGACCGCTGACAATCTGGATGAAGCGATGGACGGTCTGGCCTATGAGGTGGCAGGCACTTTTCTGGAAGAACTGGACGAAGATAACATTCGCGTCCGCTTCCGGGAACTGATGACCAACAGTATTTTCTATACGCTTTCCCGCCGCTGCGGGCAGGAGCCTATGGATGTGCTGGACGATGATGACTTTATCCGTATCGTGGATTTCAACAAGCTGCCGGTACTGTCGTTCCTTGGCAACGCGGTTTCCGAACAGTGCGAAGCGGTTCTTTTTGACATTGGCCGTGAGATGCGGAAAATTTACAAAAAAGAAATCACGCAGCAGCTTGAAAAATCCGTTGACAGCTTGTATAATACCAATACGGACTTTAATGCACTAAAGCGCGAAACCAAAGAAAACACGACCAAAGGAGGACAAGAAAATGGAGTTGACGTATTACCGCAAGGGAGATTATCTGTTCCCGAATCTGGCCGTGAAGGACGAGCCGCAGACCATCGGGAAGTACGGGATGCTGCGCAGGACGTACCTGAAAGAGAACCGCAAGAACTGGTATCAGAGTATGCTGATGAGCGGCAGGCTGAACCAGCATCTGGCGCAGATCGAGGAAGCAGCGGAGAGCCGGGTGGAAACCCTGCTGGACAGCCTGAACGAGAAGTTTCCGGCACCGAGCAAGGAGAAAGACCCGCTGGCATGGGCGGCGCACCAGAACAACCTGACGACGATGGCCGAGGAGATCGTCTTGAAGGAATTGGTATACAATTAACTGAACCGACAACGGAACAGGATTTGAGCGAAGCAGAGGAAGAAATTGCCTCTGCTTTTTCTTTTCCTGATTTGCCGACCGTGGAACAGCAGATCCGCGCCATTGAAGCACCGATCCGGGCGCGGTATGCGGATGAAATTGCACTTGATTCCGAAGTGGTCGATGAAATCCTGCGCACGGGCAGCAACCGCAGCAAGGGTCAGCTGCGCTTGATCTACAATTTCATGGTCGAGAAAACCCCGGAAGAATATACAGAGTTCGTGAAAAACGAATATGGTACGGGCGGCAAAGGCTTTGAAATTGGCGGTGCAAAGTATGCGGTCTGGTTCGATGATTTAGGGCTGCGTATTGCTGCAGGCAGCACGGCAGGGGGCGGTACGATTGCCAATGCGTTTTTATCCTGGGAGGATGTGAGCAATCGTATCCATGAACTGCTCCGGCAGGGCGAGTATGCGCCGCAGGCGGTTCTGGATGCTGCACGGCAGAACGCTTTACAGGAACACGCGCAGACGTTGGCTTATATGGAACGTGATTTGGCCGATGGTGTTGCCGAAGCAGTGTTTCAGGATACAGAAATCTTCAGGGGTGGTTTCCCGGAACTGACAGACAGGCTGGCAGGCTTGCTTGATGATACGAATTTTCTGACTGACCTAAACGACAGATTATCTGCGCTGGGGGAAGCCTACGCCGAAGATAAAGACCTGATGCGGATGCACTTTTATAAGCCGGATAAGGTGGCGGTGCTGTTCCACCAGTTTGCAAAACCTTATCAGAACTACTCGGCGCGGGATGGCTTTCACTGGAATGAGTATAAACGATTCATCACGGAAGATGAAATCAATGGATATTTCACACGGGGCAGCAATTACTCGGACAGTCGGCTGGCAATCTATTCGTTCTTCCTGAATCATGAGGACAAGAAAGAGCGGGCAGACTTCCTGAAAGACCATTACGGAATCGGTGGCAGCAGCCATGCACTCTGCGGGGCAGACGATTCTCACGAAGATCACGATGGCAGGGGCATTTCTTTGGAGCGTGGCTCATACGGGAACCCGGATGCAAGTGTTCATCTGAACTGGAATCAGGCCGCAGGCCGAATTGATCGGCTTATCCGTGACAGTGAGTATTTGAAGCCGGCAGACTACTCCCGGATGCCTGCTTATGAACGGGAACAGATGGCAATGCGGGTGATGGGATTCTATCACCATCTGCCGAACGACGTGGAGCGGCCTTATCCGCAAGACCTTTACCATGAAGAAGGACGAAAGGCTCTTGTTGAAAAACTGGAAGCCCCTGAACAGGCGGTGGAACTGCTAGAGCAGATGGACAATGCACTGCTGTCCGTGCCGCTGGATTCGGGAGAATATGAGCGTAAGGCAGAATCCCTCTCTATCCTGCACCAATATGTCGAGGGAACGTACACGATTTTCCCGGAAAAGAAGAGGGCTGTTGAGATTGCGGTTCCTGAACAGGGGCAGATGTCCATGTTTGACTTCATGGAGCAGGAGCCGCAATCGAAAGAGCAGTCAATCGCCGCAGCGGTTGAGAAACCCCAAAAGGCAAAAGTCGTTGCGCGGTATCAGTCAACGGTGATGATGCAGGAGGGATATATCGAGGATATTGCAATTCTGCAATATCCTGATGGCAAGTTCTATAACCATTATAACTATGACGAAGAAAAGGGTACGGGTGCTGCAGAAACAGGGCCGTTTAACAGTCTGAATGATGCAAAGTCTGTCATTCGTCAAACGAGAGAAGATGCAAAAGCAGTAGAATCGTTTGAAAATCAACCTAAGCAAACGTACAGCAGAGAAAACGGCAGTTTTCTGTATCTGGAAAACGACCATCTGTACCGCATTGAGCGTTCTAATGCCTACGACGTTTATCTGAAAGATATGGAAAATTCGGCGGTGGCTGGCCGGGTCATTCCGTTACCGTCATATAGCGAAACGCTGGCGAAGAATCCGCTGAACGATTTCCTGAAACTGGATGCAGACCGTACCCAGAAAGACAGCCGCAGCATCTATAAAGAATGTCTGTACACGCTGTTGGAAAAGGTAGAGCGCAGCGAAATCTATCCGCTGCTGCGCGACCACGATACCACCGAGGAAGAAGCAGAAGATCTGATCCGTGAGAAAATCGAGGATTTGTTTGCTTCCGGCGAGGTGGAAAATGCTGCTTACTCCGAGGCTATCGACACATGGGCGCACTTTGGAGAGTGGATTCAGGAAGATATTTTCCAGCGCACCTATCAGGACGTTATTACGGACAGACGGGATGCCGTTGCACTGTATCAGGATAGCAAGGACGCACCGCAGTGGGTGCGCGGCATGATGGTTCCGTATGCAGCGGAAGAAAAGGCTGTTGAGCCGACCTTGCAGCCCATGCCGCTGGATGCTGCCAACGAGTATAACGCTCTGAAAGAGCGTTACCCGGATGCTCTGGTCGGCTATGAGCAGTACGGAAACTTTGAGTTCTACGGCGAGGATGCAAAGCGCGTTTCAGAACTTCTTGGCAGCAAGCTGTTGGAAAAGGAAACCGCACTCGGCAAGGTTGAGGTATCTGGTTTCCCGCGTGAGCAGTGGGTTTTACAGGCAATGAAGCTCTGGAAGCAGGGCGAGAATGTTTATCTATCCGGCCAGCAGGAAGATGGAACCCATGCGCAGACAAAGTATTTCCGCAGGGAGAAATATCTGCCAGTCAATACCATTATTGAACTGGACGATAGAGAGTTCCGTGTGGATTCGGTCAATTTTGAACAGGGAACGGTCAGCTTGCAGGACATGACCCTTGCGAAAGAAGCCCGGTATCCGATCTTCCGAACGGAACCGCTGGAGTACATTCGGCATTTATATGAACAGGCAGATATGCCGCTGGAAGAAGCGGTAGAAGCTACCGTCTTTGCGGCCCTGCACAATGCAGGCGTGGCCTACGAGGATTTTTCCCCGGAGCAGATGGATGTGATCTATTCGGTGGCAGAATCGGGCGGCGAGTTGGAAGAACTGCTGAATCCCGACTTCCCGCCGGAACAGATGCAGTTGATCGCAGATGTGCAGAACCGAACGGATGCCATCAGCCGCGCAGCGGCAGAGGAAGCCCTTGAACCGCTGATCCAGCAGCCTATGACCCCGGCAGAGGTCAACCATGCAAGGCGGCAGCACAATCTTCCGCTGGACAGTGGAGCAGAAACGGAACTGCCTGCACAGCCCAAACAGGAGCCTATGAACTTCCGTATTACGGACGATGATCTCGGCGCAGGAGGGCCGAAAACAAAGTATAAAGCCAATGTGGAGGCTATTCGGGTGTTGCAAACACTGGATGCAGAGCAGCGGCAGGCTACCGCAGAAGAGCAGGAAATCCTTTCCCGGTATGTGGGCTGGGGCGGCATTCCGCAGGCGTTCGATGAAAGCAATGCGGAGTGGTCGAAAGAGTATGCCGAACTACAGTCCCTGCTCACGGCAGATGAGTATAAGGAAGCCCGCGCCAGTACCCTGAATGCGTTTTACACTTCTCCTACGGTCATCAAGGCAATGTATGAAGCCCTGGGCAATATGGGATTGTCCAAAGGCAATGTGCTGGAACCGTCCTGTGGTGTCGGCAATTTCATGGGTCTGGTGCCGGACAGCATGGAGAAGATTCGGATGTACGGCGTGGAGCTGGACAGCATTTCGGGCCGCATTGCACAGCAGTTGTACCAGAAAAACAAGATTGCGGTGCAAGGCTTTGAAACAATGCAGTTCCCGGACAGCTTCTTTGACTGTGTTGTGGGTAACGTACCCTTCGGCAATTACAAAGTGCCGGATAAGCGGTATGACCGCCACAATTTCCTCATCCACGATTATTTTATCGCCAAGAGCCTTGACCTTGTGCGTCCGGGCGGTGTGGTAGCAGTGGTAACGTCCAGCGGTACGATGGATAAAAAGGATTACTCTGTCCGTGAGTACCTTTCTAACCGTGCCGATCTGGTAGGCGCGATTCGACTGCCGAACAATGCGTTCCAGCGCAATGCCAACACGGGCGTGGTTGCTGACATTCTGTTCCTGCAGAAGCGTGACCGTGCAGCGGTGGAGCGGGCAGAGTGGGTAGACCTTGCCGAAACGCCGGAAGGATACTCCATCAACCAGTATTTTGCGAAGCATCCTGAGATGGTGCTGGGGGAGATCACCACCGAAAGCACTCAGTATGGCAAGCAGGAAACTACGGTCAAGCCCATCGAGGGCGCAGACCTTGCCCGGCAGTTAAAAGAGGCGGTCAGCAACATCCAGACTACTATCACAGAGCCGGAAATCTCCGACGATGAACTGGATGTACAGGAAGAACCCATTCCGGCAGACCCAAGTGTGAAGAATTTCAGCTTCACGAACGTGGACGGGCAGATTTACTACCGCGAAAATTCCTTTATGAATAAGGTAGAATTGCCTGCCGTAACTGCAGAGCGGGTGCTGGGCATGATCGCTCTGCGGGAAACCACCCGGAAGCTGTTGGATTGTCAGCTGCATGATGGTTCGGATGCGGAAGTACAGCTTTTACAGAATGAACTGAAACAGCAGTACACCGCATTTAAGGCGCAGTATGGCCTTATCAACAGCACGGCCAACAAGCGGGCATTCCGACAGGACAGCAGCTATTGTCTACTGGCATCGCTGGAAATTCTGGATGAAGAGAAGAATCTCAAACGGCTTGCCGATATTTTTACCAAACGTACCATCCGTAAGCCGGAGCCTGTCACCTCAGTGGACACGCCAAGCGAAGCCCTGGCGCTTTCCATTGGAGAAAAAGCAAAGGTGGATGTGCCGTTCATGGCGCAGCTCTGCGGTAAACCGGAACACGAGATCACGGATGAACTGGCAGGTGCGATTTTCCGAAATCCTGTGACACAGCAGTGGGAAACCTCGGATGAATACCTGTCCGGCAATGTTCGTGAAAAACTAGCCACGGCAGAAACCTTTGCGGCGAACCATGCAGAGTACCAGATCAATGTGGATTACCTAAAAAGGGTACAGCCCAAAGACCTGGACGCTTCGGAAATCGAAGTGCGGCTGGGTGCGAACTGGGTGAAGCCGGAGTATATCACGCAGTTTATGAAAGAAGTGTTCAAAACACCGAACTACTATGCCGGGATTGACATTAAGGCAACCTATTCCGAAATTTCTGGTGCATGGAACATTTCGGGCAAGTCGCTGGATCGCGGCAATCCGCTTGTCACCAACACTTACGGAACCCTGCGGGTCAATGCCTATAAGCTGCTGGAAGATGCACTGAACCTCCGGGATACCAAAATCTACGATACGATTCACGATGCGGATGGAGATCACCGTGTACTGAATAAGCAGGAAACCATGCTTGCACAGCAGGCACAGGAATCCATTCGGGAAGCGTTTAAGCAGTGGATTTTCAAGGATTTAGACCGCCGTGAGGATTTGTGTGCGACCTATAATCGGATTTTCAATGCGATTCGTCCCCGTGAGTACGATGGCAGTCATATTCGTTTCGAGGGCATGACCCCGGAAATCTCTCTGATGCCGCATCAGAAAAATGCCGTTGCGCACATTCTGTACGGTAACAATACGCTGCTGGCGCATTGCGTGGGTGCAGGCAAGACCTTCCAGATGATTGCTGCCGGCATGGAAAGCCGCAGGCTGGGCTTATCGCAGAAAAACCTCTATGTGGTACCGAACCACCTCACGGAGCAGTGGGGCGCAGATTTCCTGCGGCTCTATCCCAATGCGAATGTGTTGGTGGCAACGAAGAAGGATTTTGAACCCAGCAATCGTAAGCAGTTCTGTTCCCGTATCGCAACCGGCGATTACGATGCCATCGTGATCGGTCATTCGCAGTTTGAGCGTGTGCCGCTTTCCCCGGAACGGCAGAAAGCCATTGTGGAGCGTCAGATTGACGATATTACGCTGGCTCTGGCCGATGCCCGGAGTGAGGATAGTCGCAGTTTTACGGTCAAGCAGATGGAAAAAACAGAGAAAATGCTGGAAGCAAAGCTGCAAAAGCTGAACGACCAGACGAGAAAGGATGATGTAGTTACATTTGAGGAACTGGGTGTTGACCGTCTGTTTGTGGACGAGTCACATTTCTATAAAAATATGTTCCTCTACACGAAAATGCGGAATATCGCAGGTATCGCCCAGACCGATGCCCAGAAGTCCAGCGATATGTTTGCAAAGTGTCAGTATCTGGACGAACTGACAGGCGGCAAGGGTGTGACCTTTGCAACCGGAACCCCGGTCAGCAACTCGATGGTGGAGCTGTACACCATTATGCGGTATCTCCAGTATGACACCCTGCAGAAGATGGGACTGAGCCACTTTGATGATTGGGCGGCGTCCTTTGGTGAAACCGTTACGGCAATTGAGCTTTCCCCGGAAGGAACCGGCTACCGTGCGAAAACACGTTTTGCCCGGTTCTTCAATCTGCCGGAGCTGATTTCTCTGTTCAAAGAATCCGCAGATGTGCAGACGGCGGATATGCTGAACCTGCCTGTGCCGCAAGCAGAGTACATCAACGAAGTGCTGAAACCCAGCGAAACACAGGAAGAAATGGTAAGTTCCTTTGCAGACCGTGCCGAGGCCGTGCGCAATGGCAACGTAAATCCCAGATTCGATAATATGCTCAAAATTACAAACGATGGCCGGAAATTGGCACTCGACCAGCGGCTTATCAATGATATGCTGCCGGACGAGCCGCAGAGTAAGGTGAATCGCTGTGTGGACAATGCGTTCAAGGTCTGGGAAGAATCTGCCCCGGATAAGGGAACACAGTTGATTTTTTGCGATTTATCGACACCAAAAGCCGATGGAACATTCAACGTCTACGATGATGTGCGGGAGAAGCTGGTGGCGAGAGGTGTTCCCCGTGAAGAAGTGGCGTTCATTCACGAGTATAACACGGAAACCAAAAAGGCAGAGCTTTTTGCAAAGGTGCGCGCCGGACAGGTGCGCATCCTGATGGGGTCTACACCGAAACTTGGCGCAGGAACCAATATTCAGGATCGGTTGATTGCCCTGCATCATCTGGACTGTCCATGGAAGCCGTCTGACCTGGAACAGCAGGAGGGGCGTATTCTTCGGCAGGGAAACCGGAATAAGCAGGTGAAAATCTATCGTTACGTCACTGAAAATACGTTCGATTCGTATATGTGGCAGATTCTGGAAAATAAGCAGAAGTTCATTTCTCAGATCATGACTTCCAAATCGCCTGTCCGTGCCTGCGACGATGTGGACGATACCGCGCTGTCTTATGCCGAAATCAAGGCACTGGCAACGGGCAATCCCTACATCAAGGAAAAGATGGACTTGGATATTCAGGTCAGCAAGCTGAAGCTGCTGAAAGCCAATCACACCAGTCAGATTTATAGTTTGGAATCGGAAATTGCGCGCCGCTATCCGCGAGAAATCGCTGTGGCACAGGGTCAGATCGAAGCATTGAAAACCGATATGGAAGCGGCAAAACCGCTTCTGGCGCAGGATAAAGACCACTTCTCTATGGAAATCAGCGGCAAGGTGTACACCGAACGCAAGGAAGCAGGTGCAGCCATTATCGAGGCTTGCAAGGCTTTGAAAGCGGCTGGCACCGATGGCAGGATCGGCAGCTACGGTGCGTTTGAACTGCATTCCCGGTTTGACAATTTCGATAAGGTGTTCCGATTGTCCATCAAGGGCGCATGGAACTATTCGATGGAAGTCGGCAAAGACCCGCAGGGTAATATCCTGCGCGTTACCAATGCACTGGCAGGCATCGAAAGAGCATTGCCGCAGGTGGAACGCAGACTGGAAACCTTGGAACAGCAGTTGGCGCAGGCAAAGGAAGAAGCAAAACGTCCTTTTGCACAGGAAGCAGAATTGGCCGAAAAATCTGCGCGCCTTGCGGAGTTGAACTCGCTGCTCAACATGGACGAAAAGGGCAGTGAGGATGCACTGGGAGTGGACGAGGATGCAGCCGAAATCGAGGTCGCAGACAGGCCGCGCCAGCCTGTGAACTATGCAGGCCGCGTTGCAGAGCGCACTGCGGACAAGGTGCATAAACCCTCTGTGCTGTCGCAGCTTCATGCAAAACAGGCAGAGCGCAGCGCAGAACCGCAGAAATTCCAGAAGCGGAAAAGTCATAATATGGAACTGTAAATAGGATAACCCCGTTAGATCTCTGCAAGGAATCTAACGGGGTATTTTTGAACAAGGAGGGCATTTGCTGACATTAACACCGATCAATTTGAAAACGGCAAACGCATTTGTGCAGCAGTATCACCGCCACCATAAACCGACGCGAGGGCATAAATTCTCAATCGGCGTATCGGACAATGGTGCGCTGGTGGGCGTTGCTATCTGCGGCAGACCTGTGGCGCGGCGGTTGGATGATGGCTATACGCTGGAAGTCAATCGCCTGTGTACGGATGGAACTCCAAACGCTTGCAGTATTTTGTATGCGGCGGCGTACCGTGCAGCACGGGCAATGGGCTACAACAAAGTGATCACCTACATTCTGGATACGGAAAATGGAACATCCCTGAAAGCTGCCGGGTATACCTGTGAGGGCAGAGCCGGAGGCTTGGAATGGAACGGTGCAAAAGCACCAAAACAGGCCGACCAATATCCGCGCCAGATGAAAACACGATGGGTCAAGAAAAAGGAGGGCTTGTATGGCAGTTGACCGTAAACAGCAGATGAAAGAAATCACGGAACGGTTGGAGCAGGGCGTAAAGGACATTTTTACATCGGAAATGTACACGACATACCTACGCACGATGGCAAAATTCCACAATTACAGCTTCAACAATACGCTGCTGATCGCTATGCAGCGGCCTGATGCCACACTGGTGGCAGGGTTTAACGCATGGAAAAACAAGTTTAACCGCTACGTCAAAAAAGGCGAAAAAGGCATCCAGATCATTGCTCCGGCTCCCATTAAGGAGGTCGAGGAACGCGAGAAAATCAACAAGGATACGGGTCTGGCGGTGCTGAACGAAAATGGCGAGCCGGAAATGGAACGTGTGGAGTATGTGGTTCCGCGCTTCCGCGTGACGACGGTTTTTGATGTTTCGCAGACCGATGGTGAACCGATTCCGTCGTTGGAAGTGAACGAACTGACGGCCAGTGTCAAAGACTATGCGCTGCTTACGGTGGCAATCGAGCAGGTATCGCCTGTGCCGATTCGGTTTGACGAAATCGAAGGGGAAGCCAAAGGGTATTACAGCGACATAGAGAAAGAAATCTGCATCCAGGTCGGCATGGGCGAGAGCCAGACCATCAAGACGATGATTCATGAAGTAGCTCATGCGATGCTGCATAACAGCGATTTGATGAAACAGCGCGGCGAAGAAAAAGACAGGCTCACGAAAGAGACCGAAGCGGAAAGTATTGCATTTACGGTCTGCTCGGCTCTGGGCATTGATACGTCCGATTATTCGTTTCCGTATGTGGCAAGCTGGGCCAGCGGCAAGGAGATGAAGGAGCTGAAAGATTCGATGGATACGATTCGATTGACCGCAGCCGATTTTCTGGAAAAGTTGGAAGCGGCAATCGCAGAAAGGAACGCAGAGCGTATGACTGCGATGCAGTATGCGGAAAAGTTGATTGCCAATAAGGAGCAGGAAAAAACGATTTTCGATGATGAGCAGCGAAACCTCATCATGAATTTTTCTTTCAAGCTGGATGACCGAGCTGCAACGGAAGAACTGGTGAACGGTCTGGCGGCGGCACTGGCCGAGGATGACAAAGAAGAAGTCAACCGCCTGATGTACGAGGCACAGGAGAAAATCGAAAATCTCCCGGATGGGATGATTGGTCTTTCGGAAATGCACGACTATGGTTATCGGAAGGATGATATGCTGCCGCTGATGAAAGACGCTGCGTTGGAATGGCATCGGGCTGGCGAAAAAATCTATCCTCTGTTTTCGGATGGTACGGCAGGCGAGTTTGCCAGCAAGGAGCAAATCGCACAGCATGACGGTATTTTCGGTATCCGAACAGATGTATGGCAGAGTATTCTGCTGGAACAGCAGGAAAGTTATCTGGAAGATGATTTTACATATCCGCAGTTCCCGTTTTCGCCCATCACCAGAGAACAAGCCCTGCAGCTATACGATGAGGGAAAGCAGATCTACTTAGTCCGCACAAGTCTGCGGCCAACGATTGTTACGGAACGCGCAGAAATCGAGCGCGGAAGTGATGTGTTCCAGATCGCAACGGCAGAACTGGAACTGGAGAAGAGCCGAGAAGAATCTTTGCTGCAGAGCAGTGAGAAACAGTTCGGTATTTATCAGATCACAGAGCGTGACCCGGAACACGACTACCGTTTCATGGGGCTGGACTATGTGGAGAAGAAAGGCATGACAGTTACCCGTGCAGATTATGACCTGATCTATGCCGCACCGCTTACGGAAAAGGATACGCTGGATGGCATTTATGAACGATTCAATATTCAGCGTCCAGCAGACTTTACGGGGCATTCGCTGTCGGTCAGTGATGTGGTGGTGCTCAACGATGGCAGTACAGTCAAAGCCTACTATGTGGACAGTATTGGATTTGCTGAACTGCCGGAATTTTTTAAGGAAAGGAATATGGATTTGCAGAAAGAAAACCTTTTGAACGAGGAATTGCAGGAAATCGAAATCTTTGATAAGCCCGGTCTTTTCAGCAATGGCCGACTGCGGGATGAAGATGTGCCGGAGGGCTTATATCGCTATGATCTGCGCGGTTCAGACTATGACCCCGGCCAGCCTGTTACGGTGGAGAGAAATGTGGTGGTGAACCACGCGGCATCTGTTCTGATGGCAGAAGAACTTGACCTTGGCGCAGACGGGCGGCTGGAACTTGGCGAGGAAGGTCTGAACTTCACAGGCGCAGAGTTGACCGTGCGAGAGTTCATGCAGGAACAGCAGCAGAAAAGAAATGGACTGATCCACGGCGATTCCGACCATATCGCAGTCGAGGGGCATATCGGCACATGGTACGCTATTGATGAAACGGAGATTGGCGGCGAGAAGTTCTTCCTGCTGGAGCATGAGGAACACGGCGACATGGCGGCTTGTGTTGCAGTCAATGAGTGGGGCAAGTTGGTAGCGGAGGATTTGTGGAACGGCTTCGATGAAGATTTTCAGGAGGCCGTGCAGAAATATTTCTCTGAAAAATGGAATATGCCGAAAAAAGAAGATGTGGTATCGGAGATCATTGAAAAGGCTGTGCCTGTGCCGGACAACAGCGCACAGGATTATTCGGATGTGCCTGTCTACTACGAGCCGTTCAGCTATGCCAAAGAAAATGACGAGGTGGATTTGTACCGTACATCCTATCGGCTGAACAGCGAGTGCAAGCAGGCAATCCATGAAGCGATTGCGGACAATTATAACGGAATGTACCTTGGCGATGATGCAGTCAATCAGGTGGTGCGGCAGTACGGCATGGAGCGTGTGGGCTACATCCTGGCGAATACTCTGCACCATAAAAGCTATGATGGCCGCTTTTCTCGCGGCAATAAGGAATGGGCAGAGCAGGTCAGCACACCGGAGCATAATGCAGACCGCATGACCTTCCGCACGGATTGGGTGGTTGACAGCCACCCGGCTATTCTGGATGGCTTTGTGACGATGTTCCGGGAAGAACTGGAAGCACAGAAAGAACAGGAACAGCCTTTCGTAAAGCAGTTCTATGTGGTCGAAAATTTGCAGGCCGCGCCTTTGAAAATTGAGCGGTTCGGCAATCTGGATGATGCAATGTCGCAGTATCAGGCACTTCCGAACCATTACATGAAAGCCCTGGGCGTGGAGAAAAATCCGAATCCGCTGCCTGGTTCACTGGATATTCTGCAGTGCAAGAACGGACTTGACACCATCGTAGAGGATTATAAAACGGTTCCGGGCTGGGATAACCCGTATATCCAGAATCATGTTGTCCAGCCGTTACAGGGGGCGTTAGCTGTGCAGGATGTGGAGCTGGCCTACGAATTGCCTGATGACTATTTTCATATCCAGACCTGTGAGGATGGTTTCGACTATACCTTATATAATAAGGACTTCACGGAGCGGGATGGCGGCATCCTTGAAACGGATGGAGATAAGTCTGTGCAGGAGGCTATGACGGAGCTGCTGGCAGAGTTCGGCTATAATGCAGCAGAGGGCAGGATCATGGATGCAGCAGGACTGCGGGAACAGGCTGATACGGTAGCTGAACAACAGGCAGAGGTTTTGAAAGAAAAACTCGCTGCAGAAAGACCCGCGCCGGAGGAAACACTCAGTTTTTACGTCGCGGAGTGTTTGGAGTTTACATTTGCGGGAGAGTTCCACGACCATCTGACAATGGAAGAAGCCTTAGAAGCATACGACAAGATTCCGTCTGAACGGATGAACGCTGACAAGTGCATTGGATTCTGCATCGAGGAAGATGGTGGCTTTGTTGGAATGTATGAGCTGGTCGTGAACGATAAAGTGCAGCGCGAGAACATCAATTCAATCAACTATTTCAGAGATGATAAGCTGGTGCAGCAGGCTATCACCGATATGGAAAAGCTGATGGCGGCACGACAGCAGAGCAAGGAGCAGGAACGCGGCAGTACGAAAAAGTCTGTTTTGGATGCCCTGCGCAGTCTGAAAGCCAAGAAACAGGAGCAGCCTGCACAGGAACAGGATAAGCCGAAGAAAGCGAAAAAGAAAGGAATGGAGTTATGAGCAATGTACGCTTTGATGAACTGGAATTGATGCTGATGGCGATGTTTGAGCAGCCGACGCTCAGGGATACGATTCAGGTGTTGACGGAAGCCCAGCCGCTTGTGGCAGAGGATGCAGAGATGGCTGCTCTCGTTCAGCAGACCATCCAGAAGCTGCAGAAGCTGAACGAGCAGCAGTTCAAGGGGCTGGAACTGGAATGGCATAGGCCAGAGGAGGAAGGAGAAAACGTAAAATGATAAACCAGTATAGAGTTTTCCAAATCAAAGAGGTACATCATCAGCATTGGGCAAAATCCTATGCACAGCAGGTAGAGGACGGCTTTTTGATTCATCATCAGAATTACCAGAGTGCATATAAAGGAAAGCCTGCCCCCAGCGATACGCCGATGACAGCCCGGAAGCGGCTGGAAGAAAAGCGGCCAAACACATTTATTGGTCGTTCCTTTGGTGTTGGCGATGTGATCGTATGGGATGAAGAAAAGGAACGTAAGTTTTTCTACGTCGATAAAGAGGAACTGATAGAGTTCGGTGGCTTTATGGATGCTGATGCAGCCGGAAATACTGTTGTCTACATGGTTCCCAATTATCAAATTGATGGAAAGACTGGGACATGGCTTCCGTATGATAGCGAAGTTGTCGAGGGCGTTTGCTTTTTTATGATGCGTAATGAGCAACGCAAAGATACTGTTTCGCCAATCGTGGTAGATAGCAAAGGTGTATTTGTGACGGATGCACCGAACGGCTTTGAAAATGTTCGTGCGGTTCTTGCGGAATATGTTCATCGTGCTGAAAAAAAGCAGCAGGATATGACCGAACAGACCGAGCATGAGAAATGCCTGACGAACGGAACATATGAACGTGCGCGGGAATCCGGCACAGAGCAGAATTACGACATGATAGATGGTTGCGTGAATAATGTGCCGAAAAAGCCACGGCGCATTGGTGGCAGATGGTCGGTGCTGGATCGGCTGCATATCAAGCAAGCAGAGCGGAAACAGAAAGAGCAGACTCAGCAGCAACAGCAGGAGCGAAGTCGTAGAAATTAAAAATCCGTTATGATGTAGAGTGGTGGTTCCCCTAAAAGGAACTGCCACTCTTTTTTATTGAAAGGTCTTGCTATTTGTAAAATGGTTGTACATAATAGAAAAAATAAGGAAATGGGGGAAACCAAGGTGCATGGCTGCGAAGAAAAAGAAAAAGTTCTTCTGCTATGGGAACGGGCATTAACGCTGTTTTATGAGAACGATACAGAATTGTTTGTTACGGGGGCGCAGGAACGAACGATTGCCGGCAAAATCGCAATGCACATGGATAAAATCTATCGAGAAATCTTCCCGATGCCAGAATTGGTGATTGATATTGAATATAATCGCATGGGCACTGACATAAAACCTAAATATCCGGGAAGTGAAGATAAAAAGAAAAGATGGACGGCACCAGATATTGTTTTACATAAAAGAAGAAGTTTCAACTATAACATTTTTTGCTGTGAGATGAAGAAAGCATCTAAACCGGGACAGGGCGATGCGCGCAAAGTAAAAAGACTTGTACGCCATATAAACTACCATTTTGGGATTGACCTGTATAAAATAAATAGAACCGAGGCAAGGTTTACACTGTATTATCTGAGAACTGGCTACAAGCAATGCCAAAAAGAAGAATACTTTTTCAACCGTAAAACCAATCAAATTGAGCCATTGAAAGTATAGAAACAAAAGAGAGCAGGTACAAGACTTCATGGAAGAAAGGTCTTGTACCTGCTTTTCCGTTTGTATCAAATAGATTGTTCGTAGCTGCGCTTGGGCTGGGTACGGCTGTGCTGCTGCGTGTGTTCCGTCTCAAGAATCATATCAACATTCCTGCAAGCGGTTTGCAGTTCGTGGTAGTAATCTTTGAAATAGGTGTAGCTTTCGTATTGTGCAGTTCGAACAGAAAGCAACTTTTCCTTTTCTGCTCGTAAATTTTTCATCGTGGGAATTGTGCCATCCGTGGAATTGCGTTTCAAGAATTGAACGGCTCCTTCGTATCTGGCAATTTCATCCTGATGTGCAGAACGGTACAGCTTCTTGTTGCCCGCCTGCAAAAATTCTTTGTATGTAGCCTTTGTGGAAAGATACTGCCCCAGATAGTGAATCTTCTCGTTTAGCCGCTTTAAGTCGGCATCGGTAGATTTGGCGGTGTTGCGGGCATCGGACATTTTGACGGACAGTTCATCGCGCGCTTTTTTCAAATCTTCATAGCTATTATAACCATGCTGCTGTACATAGACGATGGTATTTGCCATCTGCTGCAAATTGGAAATTTTGACTTTCTGAGCATAGGCGCGACTTTGCTGGGCTTTTACGCAGTCCTGCAAATTCACTACCAGACGAAGATTGGACTTGATATAGAGAACGGCAATGGGGTCAGCAACACTCCATTGCTTTTTTTCTTTTGCAGCGGTAATCGCATTACTTTCAAAAAGCGTCAGAAGATGTTCACGGTCAAAACTGGTTCCCAGAGTTCTGGCAGAGATGTATTTTTCTCTGTCCGGGAGAAGGTAACTAAATCGACCACGGTGGTCTTTTACCAAAATGTTGGATTCGGTTTGGAGTAGGCGGCTGAATTCTTCAAAAGATTTTGCTTTCTTTGCCGCAGCAGTAATGGAATCGCGCAACTTATCTTTCTCCGTTTGAAATTTGGTTTTCATGGGAGTGAAACCCTCTGCAATAAGCTCAGCGTTCAACTTGTCCAGATTGATCTGCCCGTGCTGTTTAGCATAATACTCCTGCTGCGTAATTTTGTTGACAGACGGGGAAAGCAAATCGACCTGATTGAGATTTTCCCTCAAGCAGATATTCATAAGAGATTGCTGTAAATGCTTTAGGTAATCTTTCGTCAGATGGTGTTTGTAGCCCGCCTTACAGTCGATGGGACGTTCCATAAAGGGCTGCTGCGGAACATCCAGCTTTCGCAGACTGTTGATTACGATATGCACATGGATATTGCCGCTGCCGTTGTGACCGTCCATGTGGGTGCAGACCAACGCCTGATGCCCCGGAAAGTTGGCTTTTACATATTCCATGCCGATGGCCTGCGCCTGTTCACCTGTCAGTCCACACTCGTCTTTGTCGGCAGGATCGAAGCTGATGAGGTAGTGGTGCGTCTTGATTTCGTCGTAATTCTGATTCTTGTGGTACTGCGCATTAAGCATTTCGCACTCCACATCAAAAAGTTCCGGTTCACAGTTTATGCCCTCCAGAAGAATATCTCGACGGAGTACCCAGTTCCCGTTTGCATCCAGCAGGGGTCTCTTCAGAACTTCGTCATGCTCATATTTCAAATAGTCGAGTGCAGCACCATAGTCTGCACTTTTACCCGCGACGTGTTTTAAGATTGCCACGATAATCACCTGCCAGTCCTGCAATTTCTTTCCGCATAGCGCGGAGGTCGGTCATGCAACGATTGATTTCTTCCAGCATGGCACGAGATTGGATGCCGCCGCTGTTGAAAAAGGCTGCAATTTGGTTCAGGTTATTTCCGATATGGGAAAGCTGTCTTGCAAAATCTCGCAGTTCTGCAATGTCGGCAACGATGTTGTAATGAACGTGAAGTTTTTCGGTTATGGCCTGTTTCCTTACATAAACGGCAACGGGATAGCCAGCCTGTTCAGCAGAACACGAAACCAGTGCGTACTCCACATCGGTAAAACGAACCATTACATTCTTAGTCCGTTTGATGCTTTCATCCTTTTTGGGGCGAGCCATAGTGTGATCCTCCTGCATTTTATAGTTGCGAAGCAACTCCCGATAAGCCGTAGGCGTTCGGCTGCGAACACATTCATGTGGAGCCAGATAGCCAAAATCCAAGATTTTGTGCGTACCGTGGGGATGGGGAACGGAATCCCCATCAAGATTGCCGGGAATGAAAAATCACGAAAGTGAGTTTTGAGTTACCATAGGCGAATCTTGCTCTAAGACAGAAAAAGACCTGTCTTTTATCGTATGCCGTAGACCTATCAAAAGAAGTCCTTCTATAAATAGGAATCCGCAGCCCCTATTTGGAATACACTTTTCAAATTTTTTTGAAATTTTTTCAAAAACTGTATTCCAAAATGCCCTTCTGGATTCCTATTAGTAAAGGGGGATTGATTTCTATGAAGCAGAAAGAACGATTTGATGAAAAGCCTAAACAGGAACATACGGAGCCTGTGCATCACAGAAAAGCCATCATCAAGGGCATCACCGTATATGAATCGTTCCGGCCGGAGGGCAGCGAACTGTGGGATTGCCTGCTGCAGAGTATGGGGAAGCACTGAAAAATAAATTTTGAAAAATGTGCGCAGCAGCTTGATTTTTGTGTCACAGCTTGGTAGAATACAGACGGGTTAAGTGAATAGTGCAATCAAAAGCCATTAACTTTCTGGATTTTACCATGCAATTTGCGTGGAGACAGGAGGTTTAATGGCTTTGTTTTTTTACAAGGAAAAGAATAAAGACATACGGGCAGCGGCCTATCTGAGATTGTCCATCGAGGATGGCGACAAGGCTGAGAGCAACAGCATCGGCAATCAGAGAGAACTGATTCGGGATTTTGCTGCAGAACGGCCAGGACTGTATTTGGTCGAAGAGTACGCTGATGATGGCTACACAGGAACAAACTTTGAACGTCCGGGCTTTAAGCGGATGATGGAGGATATTAAATCTGGCAAAATCAACTGCATCGTCGTCAAGGACTTATCCAGACTTGGCCGTAACTACATCGAGATGGGAAAGTATCTGGAACAGATTTTCCCGATGATGGGGATTCGCTTCATCGCTATCAATGACAACTATGACAATGCAAATTCCGAGAGCAGTGATTCGGACAGTATAGTAGTTCCGTTCAAGAATCTTCTGAACGATTCCTACTGCCGGGATATTTCCATCAAGGTGCGCAGCCAGCTGGACATGAAACGGCGCAAAGGTGAGTTCATCGGCGGTTATGCAATCTACGGCTACTGCAAAGACAAACGGAACAAAAACCGTCTGGTGGTAGACGAGTATGCAGCAGATATTGTCCGCTCTATCTACCGCAGAAAACTGGAAGGAATGAGCGCACAGGCGATTGCCGAGCAGCTGAACAGCGAGAACGTGCTGGCTCCCAGCGAGTACAAACGGCCGTGCGGTTTGAATTACCATAGTGGGTTCAAAGCTGGTACTCATGCAAAGTGGCAGGCGATTCAGGTGCTTCGGATTCTAAAAAATGAAGTCTACACAGGGACGATGGTGCAGGGCCGACGGCAGAAAATCAATTACAAAATCAAGAAGATTCGGGATGTGGAAGAATCCGGCTGGATCAGAGTTCCCAATATGCACGAAGCAATCATTCCGCAAAAGCTGTTCGATACTGTGCAGGAAGTTTTGAAGCTGGACACCTGTGCATCGAAAGGCCAGCAGACTGTCAATCTCTTTTCGGGCATCGTTCGCTGCGGTGGTTGTGGGCAGAACATGGTGCGGCGCACGGTGTCGAAAAATGGAAAGAAATATATTTATCTGCACTGCGTCACAAACCACAATGGTTTAGGCTGTTCCTCACATCTTATCAGCGAAAGTAAGCTGGCCGAAGTGGTGCTGGCCGCATTGCAGGGGAAAGTCCAGCAGATTAGTGGACTGGAACATCGGCTCGATGAAATTAATGAGATTCCGAAGAATGAGCGCAGACTGAAATCTGTGGAAGAACATCTGAAGATGCTGGAGCAGGAAGAACAGAAATACCAGACCTTGCGCCGCCAGCTTTATGAAGATATGAGCAGCGGTATTGTCAGCAAGGAAGAGTATAAGGAATTCAGCCATTCCTTTAATGAAAAGGTTGAAACCATCCGCAAGGCCAAAGTAGAAATGAACCGCCAGAGGGATTGCCTGAACAATCTGGATGTGGAACATCTGCCATGGATCGAAGATTTCAAGTCCTACCAAAACCTGACAAGTCTGAACCGCCGCGTTCTGGTGGAACTGGTAGAGAGCATCACCGTCTATGATAAGGAACATATTCATATTCAGTATCGGTTCGATCAGGAAATTCGCAATGTGCTGGAATATTGCAGTAGTGTTCCGGCAGCAGAAACGGAGGAAAGTGCAGTATGAAGTGTGTAAGCTATACCCGGACACTTCCTTGGAAGAACCATCAAGGTGAACTGGCGATTGCCGAGCAGAATCAGCGTATTGCGGTATATCTGGCGGAACATAAAGAACTAGATTTGCTGAAAAAGTATTCTGACCGCAAGAACGATGAAAAGGCGCGTACCGCGTTTGACAAAATGACAGATGATGGCGTAGAGCGAAAATTTGACTGCATTATTGTGGCATCCATGTACTACTGCGGGCCGGATTTCCCGGCGGCACGACAGGCAATCAAGGAAACGCTCTATGCGACGGGCATCGACCTGATCGTGCTGGATGAGGGCTTGGACACCAGAACAGCCAGCCGAAAAGAAGTCGAGGACTATTTTGAAGCAAAACGCTGTGAGATGCACGCAGAAATCATGTTTGCGTGGAGAAGGAAACAAGGCGCAGGATTCCGGTTGACAAGCTCTGTTCCATTTGGCTATATCCGCAGGAATGGCGAAAGCAACATGATAAAGGATGAAGAAGTTGCTCCTTATTTAACCGAGGCTTTTTCCAGATATGCGTCCGGTCAGAAAATGCGTGATATTGCAAAGTGGTTGAACGAGCAAGGCGTGGAACCCCCCATGAAGCACAAAAAGAGAATTTTGGGAAAGCCTTATGATGCAGAATCCGACCAGTGGACAACTGATATGCTGCGCTGCTTGTTCCGAAATCCTACTTATACAGGTGCGGCGGCAAATGGAAGCCGCCAGATCATTGCGGAAAACTGTCATGAACCGTACATCACAAAAGAACAGTTTCATGCGTTTCCGTGCAATATGCGCGAGGGCGAAAACAAAATCTCCATTCGGAAAAGCTACAAAAAGCCGAATCCACTGGCAAAGCACATTGTCTGTATCTGTGGACGCGCACTTTGCTGGCACAAGGATAAGGAAACAGGGGAGGAACTTTTCTATTGCCGTTACTGCCGCGCACACAAGGAAAACGGAAAGAATCTGAAAGTTCCGGCAGCTACCATTTATAAAAAGGTGATGGATGCTCTGGAATTGGAACATCTGGAAAAAGAAAAGCTGACTGCAGCGATTCAGCAGGGAGCGGGCCGGAAAGCAATCGAGGTAGTCCGAGCCGAAAAGTCGGTGCAGATGAAGTCTGTTCTGGCTGAACTGAATATGGAACAGTTTCGCCGTGTACCGCTGTATGAAAGCTACATGACCAATGAAATCACCGAAGAACAGTACCATGCCGAACTGCTTGACTATGAAGAAGCGCATCGGAAACTGAATGAGCGGCTTACGGCAATTATGGAAGATACGCTGGTATGGGAACGGGCGTTGAGCCTGCGCAATCCGTGGATTCAGCAGATGGCACAGTATAAGGCCCCGGAGGAACTTGACCGCAATTTTGTGAAGAAATACATCGAACAGGTCACAGTCACACTGCTGGAAAACGGGCAGGCGAAAATCAGCCTGACAATGAAAACGGATGAATGGAAAAAGATGCTTGGCCGGATAGAGATGGAGGGAACAGACGATGGCACGAAAGAGTAGAAAAAATCTCCTGCAGCAGGAACAGGCGGCAGCTTCCATGCTGCTCCCGGAACTGGAAGAAGCAAAAATACCAGCAGCAATCTATGGGCGGCTTTCTGTTGAGGATGAAGAAAAAGAAGAAAGCATGGAAACGCAGATCGCGCTGGTGCAGGACTATATCAACCGCAGCAGTGAATTGAGTTATGTGGACACCTACTTCGACAATGGCTTTACGGGAACGAATTTCAAGCGGCCTGCATTTACCCGATTGATGAACGATGTTCGGCAGAAGAAAATCAAGTGCATTGTGGTGAAAGACCTCTCACGCTTTGGTCGCAACTATCTGGAAGCAGGGTACTATATCGAAACGGTGTTTCCGTTTTTGGGTGTTCGATTGATTGCTGTTACAGATAATTTTGACAGTACGCGCACAGAGGACATGGAAAGTCTGGCTCTCCCGATTCGGAATATGGTCAACGCAATGTACGCGAAAGACATATCCAAAAAGATATGGACTTCTTTGCAGCGCAGGAAAGAAGCAGGCTATGCAGTCGGAAACGATGCCCCGTATGGCTATATTCGGAACCCCGTGACAAAGCGTAATGAAATTGACCCGGAAGCTGCATTTTATGTGCAGTTGATTTTCCAGTGGGAACTGATGGGTGTACCAATTTTTGAAATTGCTCGACGAATGACATTGCTGCAGGTTCCGACTCCACGGGAGTGGCATAGAAAAATGGTTGAGGGGAAAGAAGTGCTTACCTATAAAAAGTGGGGTGTAACCACGATCCGGCACATTCTGGAAAATCAAACCTATGTGGGCGATACCATCAACAATAAAAGTACACAGAAGTTATTCGCAGGACAGGACAAGCGCGACCTTCCGAAAGAACAGTGGTATGTGGCAAAGAACACACATCCGGCCATCATTGCAAGGGATGATTTTGAAAAGGTGCAAAAAATCTTGAACAAGAATCGAGCAGTATTCCAGACAGTAAGAGCAAAGTCGGAGCAGATTCGGGCAGAATATCAGAATGATCTTGCAGGAATGGTGTTTTGCGCAGACTGCGGCAGACAGATGGAGTTTGAACGACTGCCGCATGGAGCGGAGGAAAGTAAAAAGGTCTGCTATTACATCTGCAAGGCAAGGCAGGCCGACGATAAGTGCATCGGCCACCAGATTCCAGAAAAACTGCTGAAAGCCCTGATAATGGATCAGCTGCATTTGTTCATTGTCCAGCTGAGCGATAAACGGAAGGTTCTGAAAGAATTGCAGAAAATCGAGGATGTGCAGAATCCCGTCTACCGTGCAAAGGGCGAAATTATGAGCCTGACCGATAAAGTCAGCCAAATGGCCAAGAAGCGGGAACAGCTTTATGCGGACTATGTGGCGGGCGTGGTGGATTCCGAAGATTATCAGCTGATTCGGGAGGATTATTCCAGACAATACGATAGCCTGCGAGCCGCGCTGCAGGAAGCAGAAAACAAAAAAGTGCAGGTAGAACAGCAAATCGAAGAATACCTGAATATGACTTCTCATCTGGAAGAACATCTGGATAACTTTGAATTTGACATTCATTTGGTGAAAACCCTTGTGCAGAGAATCGAAGTGAGCACAGATAAGCGGATTCGGATCGTTTTCGGATTTCGGGATATATTTGCGGAGGCAGAAAAGGAGAGTGCAGAAAAATGATTGCAGCGTATCAGCGCATTTCAAGGGCTGATGGCGACCTGGGCAAAGACGGCAAGGATAAGAGCAACAGCATAGAGAACCAGAAAGAATTGATCCTGCGGTATATCTCCTGCAAAGAAAGTCTGCAAAATGTGCCTGTGATGGATTTTGTAGATGATGGCTACACAGGCAGCAATTTTGACAGACCTGGATTCCAGAAGATGATGGATGGTGTGCGCAATGGCAAGATTGATACCATCATCGTGAAAGACCTTTCCCGTTTTGGCCGTGATTATATCGGCGTGGGTGAGTACATGGAGCAGATTTTTCCTTTGCTGGGGGTAAGGCTCATTGCCATCAATGATAACTATGACAGCAATAATTATAAAGGTACAACGCTGGGCATGGATGTGATTGTCAGTAATCTGGTAAATACTATGTACTGCCGGGATGCAGGAAAGAAACTGCGGACTGCCAATCAGGTCAAGTGGCGTAAAGGCATCACAACGGCATCTGCTGCACCGTTCGGCTATCAGTTCGACCCGGACAAAAAGGGCGCATTTATCATCGACCCGCCAGCCGCAAAAATCGTGCGGCGTATTTTCGACCTTGCGATTCTGGGGTTAGGTACAAGAGAGATAGCAATGATGCTCAATGACGAAAATGTTCCTGTGCCGAGCGTATATAACAAAGAAAATAAGGCGTATGGCAAGGAGACAACCTATACCATCGCCCCAGTGATTCTTTGGGATAGCTCTCGTGTCTGGAAAATCCTCACGGCGTATGTGTACACTGGGGCAATGGTTTTGGGCAAAACAAAAACACTGATTTCCGGCAAAAGCATTGTCAGAACAGTTCCCAAAGGACAGCAGTTTATTACGGAGGGAACCCATGAAGCAATCGTAAGTCGTGAAGAATTTGAAAAAGCGCAGCTTGTCATAAAAAGCAACAGCCATAAAGTGCTGATGGGCGGCGTGGACTTCCCGCTAAAAGGAAAAGTCCGCTGCGGAAATTGCAGGCGAGTGATGGCGCACAATTTTAAACAGGTTGTGCCGACATTCTGGTGCAGAGAGGGCTTGGAACTGGTTGGGCAGACCCAATGCACATCTGAGATATTTCAGGTCAGTGATATTGAAAGTGCCGTCTTTCAGGCACTGAAAAAGGAACTCTCTCTGCTGGATTCCCTTTATGGTGATATGCAAAAGGAAGAGCTGGCTTTGAAAGAAGCCCACAAAAAGGCAAACCGCCGCAAAACTCTGATGGAGCAGGAACTTAAAAACCTGAAAGGTGAGAAGATGCGGATGTATGAAGAATATGCAGCAGGAACACTCCCATTGGATACCTACAAGCAGAAAAAGCAGGAGTGTGACAGACGAATTTCAGAGGTGCAAGAGCAAATTGAACAATCAAAAGCGGAAGAATCCGCTGAGAGCGTTGTGCCGGGAACGGTACGCGCAGCAGCGGAGCAGGCAGAAAATTTTCTGAATGGTACAAGACTTACGGCAAGCATGGTGTCAGCGTTCGTTGAAAACGTCTTTATATATGGTGGTGGACGCATTGTGGTACGGTTCAAATATGAGCAGAGCATCCAGGACGTTGCGAGAGCATTGCACAAGAGCTGAATTTTAAAAAAGGCTGCGTTGTCCATGTTGTAACATCAAAGAGTGTGTTATAATATGGGCAACAAAACAGCCGGAAAGAGGACATTATGAAAGCGATTCGATGGCTGTTAAAACTGATGCTGGTGATGATGACCCTGCCGCTGATCCTTGCCGTGTGGCTGGCAAAGTGGTTTGTGGTGTTTCTGCATCACTGTTCGGCATGGGTTTTCTATCTGCTGGGTAGTGTGCTATTGGCAACGGCGGTGCTTTCGTACCTTCTGCAGCAGTCGCAGGGGATGGAAGCGCTTCAAATGCTGATCGGTGGATTTGTGATTTTTATGATTCCACAGGTGGTCGGCGTCGTGGTGGTACTTCTGGAACTGGCGGCAGTAATGCTTCGGCAGGTATGGTACATATAAAGTGGAGGGAAAATACAAAAATGAAATTGGCGGCGATTCATCATGTGGCGATTATCGTTTCTGACTATGAAAAAGCACGAGATTTCTATGTGAACAAGCTGGGCTTTGCAGTTGTGAGAGAAAATTTCCGTAAGGAGCGGAACGACTGGAAACTGGATTTGCGTGTCGGTGATGGAGCCGATGCGATTGAATTGGAGATTTTTGCAGAGCCGAACCCACCCAAACGTGTAAACAGACCGGAAGCCTGTGGACTACGGCATCTGGCGTTCCGGGTGGAGGATGTGGAAGCTGCCGTGGCAGAACTTGCACAGATGGGGATTGAATGTGAACCGATTCGATTGGACAGCTACACCAAAAAGAAAATGACCTTTTTCTTTGACCCGGATGGCCTGCCCTTGGAACTGCACGAATAAAAAACAACGCCCTCATAGTTGAGAGGATTCGTAAATCTTCTCGGCTATGAGGGTGTTTCATTCCGCAGGAATGTGAAAGTTACAGGCTCAGCGTTTCTACCCATGCAGACAAGTCGGCTTTGCTGGAATAGGAGTTGAACACCTTACCATGCAGCAACTTTGCACCGGGGCAACTCGGCGCAAGTTTTTCATTGGTCTTACCCATGCCGCTGCCGCCAGAGGTGGCAAAGGGAATAATCGTTTTACCTTTCAGATTGTAGCTTTCCAGAAATGTATTGATGATGGTGGGAGCAACATACCACCAGATAGGGAAGCCGACAAAGATGGTGTCATACTCGTCCATGTTATCACGTTTAGCGGCGATGGCAGGGCGAGAGGTCGGATCGCTCATTTCGATGGTGCTACGGGATTTCTTATCCATCCAGTTCAAATCGGCCTTGGTATAAGGAACTTCCGGCTGAATCTCAAAAACGTCTGCACCGATAGCATCTGCCAGATTTTCGGCAACTTTTGCGGTGACACCGCTGGCAGAAAAATAGGCGACAAGTCTTTTGCTCATGATAATGCACTTCCTCTTGACAATTTTGTATAGGATAAGTATAGCACGGCAGGAAAGTAGCATCAAGCGGTTGTCCATGATATAACATCAACGACAATGTTATATTATGGACAACTGTTCGTAAAAATTTAAGGATTTTGAGGGAATTGCACAGCTTGATATGATGGGTGGTTTATGGTAAGATAGAATTACAATAGCGGACAAAAGCTACTGTTGACTACGACAAGGAGGTGTAAGCCAATGGGATTAGCTGATACCGTGACCAAAGCCTATATGAAAGATAATTCTGTGTTTGCGGATGCGTTTAATTACTTGATCTACGGCGGCGAAGCAGTTGTAGACCCTAAACAACTGCAAGAACTGGATACTACGGAGATTGCATTACCGTTTGGATCGCAGGATGAAGATGGAAAACAGCCTGAAGAAGCAGTTCAGAAATACCGTGATGTGCTGAAATCAGCAATCATTAAACAGGATGATGAGGCTGCGTACATTTTACTGGGAATCGAAAATCAGACTGACATTCATTATGCAATGCCTGTCCGCAACATCATCTATGATGCTCTCCAGTACGGAAAACAGGTGGCTGATATTGCAGCCAAGCATCGTGCGAGTGATGGAGATGCAAAAGGGCATAGCCGTGGCGAGTATCTTTCTGGATTCTACAAAGAAGATAAGATTACACCTGTTATCACGCTGGTGCTGCACTTTGGCGCAAATGAATGGGATGGGCCGTTGTCACTCCATGAGATGATGGCGGTTAAAAATAAGAATCTTCTGAACTTTGTGCAGGACTATCAGATTCACCTGATTGACCCTGCAAAGCTAAGCGCAGAGGATTTGGAAAGATTCTCTTCAAGTCTGAGAGAAGTCATTGGATACATTAAGTATTCCAAAGATAAGAAACGCTTATCTGAATTTTTGACGGATAATCCGCGTATGCTGATAGAAGCAAACGCGGCGAGGGTTATTAAAGCAGTTACGAATACACCGCTGGATATTCCAGAGGGCGCGGAGGTGATTGATGTGTGCAAAGCTGTTGAGGAAATGATGAACGAAAGCGAAGAACGAGGCGAACTCAGGATGCTCGTGCAGCTTGTTCGAGATGGAGATTTGAAGCTGGAACGTGCTGCTGAAAAAGCAAAAATGACTGTCGAACAGTTTGAAAAGGTAATGGAGAATACTCCTTTGCAGGCGGTATAAGATAAACAGAATATAGAAAACAGATAAGCCCTACAAGGCTCAAATTGGTTCAAAACCGATTGAAAGCCCTGTGGGGCTTATTTTTTTTGCGCCTTTTTCAAATTTATTTGTGAAAAAAGTTGTCCAAGACTTGACATCGGGCGGCATTGATTGGCAGCGCGAGAAATGGCAATCAGGACTTGGTTCTAAGTTTATCCACCAAGGCGAAAAAAATGCTGCGAAATATGCGGACGAGGTCATTGTTCTGAGCAAAGGAGTGCAGGACTATTTTAAGGAAACTTATGGAAGAGAAGCGCACTTTATCCCTAATGGCGTGAATAGGCCGCAGACTCGGGAAGCAAGTCTGATTACAGATAAGTTCGGGTTGAAAAAAGACTCCTACATATTGTTCCTTGGGCGTCTTGTGCCGGAAAAGGGAATTCGATATCTGGTCGAGGCCTTCAAGAATGTCAAGACAGATAAAAAACTGGTCATTGCAGGCGGATCCAGTGATACGGATTCCTTTATGGAGGAATTGAAAGAACTGGCGAAGGGTGACGATCGGATTTCTTTACCGGGTTTGTGCAGGGAGCAATGTTGGATGAACTATACAGCAACGCTTACATCTACACGCTGCCGTCTGATCTGGAAGGAATGCCATTAAGTCTTCTGGAGGCAATGAGCTATGGCAATTGCTGTCTGGTTTCCGATATTCCAGAGTGCGCAGAGGTTGTGGAAGATAAAGCAATCATATTCCGAAAATCCAATATCAAGGACTTGACAGAAAAACTGCAGGACGCATGCGATGATATTCGGAAGGTAGGAAAGTTAAAAGAACAGGCAGCTGACTTCATCTGTGATAAATATAACTGGGATGAAGTGGTGGATAAAACACTTGCATTGTATGGGGAGAAGAGTCGATGAGAGTATTAATAATAAATAAATTTTTACACAGAAATGGTGGCTCGGAAACCTACATTTTCAAGCTGGGTGAAGCACTGGAGCAGCACGGTCACGAGGTACAGTACTTCGGTATGGAGCATGAAGGCCGCTGCGTGGGCAACCGGGTCAATGCTTACACGTCCGATATGGACTTCCACGGCGGCAGCAAGTTGTCCAAGCTGACCTACCCGATCAAGACGATTTACAGCAGTGAGGCTCGGAAGAAGCTGCGGTTGGTGCTGGACGACTTCCAGCCGGATGTCTGTCATTTGAACAACTTCAACTATCAGCTGACTCCTTCCATGATCATGGAAATCGTGAAGTGGAGAAAAGTGACTGGGCATAAGTGCAAGATCGTCTTTACCGCACATGACTACCAGCTGGTCTGCCCGAACCACATGCTAAACAACCCGAACACCCATGAGAACTGTGAGAAGTGCATCGGCGGTCACTTCATGAACTGCATGAAAGGCAAGTGCATCCACGGTTCCACGGCGAAGTCGGCCATCGGTATGATGGAAGCCGAGTTCTGGAAGTGGAAGGGCACTTATAAGTACATCGACACGATGATCTGCTGTTCTGAGTTCATGAAGAGCAAGATGGACAGCAATCCGCTGTTTGCGAAGAAGACCGTGGCAATGCACAACTTCATCGACAAGGTGGAGTGGAAAGAAACGGAGAAGAAGGATTACGTCCTCTACTTCGGCCGCTTCTCGGAGGAGAAGGGTATCGGTACGCTCATCAAGGTATGTAAAGAACTGCCGGATGTGCAGTTCATCTTCGCCGGTACTGGCCCGCTGGAAGAGACAGTAAATGGTATTAAGAACATCAAGAATGTTGGCTTCCAGAAAGGCGAGGCACTGGAGAAGCTGATCCGTGAGGCACGGTTCTCCATTTACCCGTCTGAATGGTATGAGAACTGTCCGTTCTCCGTGATGGAATCCCAGATGTACGGCACGCCGGTGTTGGGAGCTGAGATAGGTGGTATCCCGGAGCTGATTCAGGTCGGTAAGACCGGCGAGCTGTTTAAGAGTGGTAATGCGGAAGAGCTGAATAGCAAGATCCAGAAGCTCTGGGGCGATAAGGAACTGTGCGAGGAGTATAGCAAGAACTGCAAAGGCATCAGCTTCGATACCATCGATGAGTATTACGAGAAAGTTATGAGAGTTTATCAGTGATAAGCCGCCGGGAGAAAGAGATGAGTAAAGAGAATGTGATTTTAATTGACTATGATGCTCCTGATGACTGGGAGTTTCATAAGGCAATTGAAAAAACAACAGGGACAAAATGGACTGTATATAAGGCGGTAAGCAATGAAAATCATGGTGGTATTTTGCAGAAGCTTATTCGCTATGCAAAGTATTTTCTGACACCGATGAAAATAGCTAAAAACCGAAATAATTACGGCAAGGTTTTAGCGTGGCAACAGTTTTATGGCTTAATTTTGGCATTTTATTTTAGACTGATGCACGTCAAAGAATCACCCGAAATTGTTGTACTTACTTTTATCTATAAGCCAAAGAAATCTCTGATTGGAAAAATTTACGATAAATTCATGAGGTACATTGTGACTTCTGGATATATCAAATATTTTGTCGTTTTTTCTGAGAGCGAAAAAAGGCGGTATGCAGACTACTTTGATATTCCAGAGTCACAATTTATTTTTGAGACACTTGGATATGAAGATAAAACGAAGGACGTTCCAAGACTTGGATCAGAAGATTTTTACCTCGCAGCAGGACGAAGCAATCGTGACTATAAGTTCCTGACAGAAGCTTGGAGCAAGAGAAAAGAAAAGCTAGAGATTATTTGTGACACATTGAATTTGAAAAGTGCAATAGAGAATATAAAAATTCTCACAAATTGTCACGATGATGACTATTTCAGGGAATTAGCAAAATGCAGAGCTGTGATTGTGCCCCTAGAGGATACACACATTTCGTCTGGTCAGTTGGTTATTATTCAGGCGATGATGTACGGAAAACCTGTTATAGTCACGGAAAATGACACTGTCACAGACTATATTGATTCTGGAAAAACTGGATTAGTGATAAAAAAAACTAAAAAAAACCTGTCAGATGCTATTAGTGCTCTGTCAGATGAAAAATATTATGAGGAAATATCAGCTGCCGAACGGAGTCAGTACGAAAGCAAGTTTAGTGTTTATGCAATGGGTACTGCAATTGGAAAGCTGTTGAGTTAAAGGAGAGTTAATCATGTCTGAAGAAAAGAAGTTAAATGGTACGGTCATCGTCACTTACCGATGCAACGCTCGTTGCTCTATGTGCAACCGTTATAAAGCACCTTCCAAGCCGGAAGAAGAAATCAGCATCGAAACTATCAAGAAGCTGCCAAAGATGTATTTCACGAACATCACTGGCGGTGAGCCGTTCATCCGTACTGACCTGAAGGATATCGTGCGCGAACTGTACAAGAAGTCTGATCGTATCGTTATCTCTACCAACGGTTTCTTCACAGATCGTATCGTTGATCTGTGCAAGGAGTTCCCGCAGATCGGTATCCGTATTTCCATCGAGGGTCTGGAGCAGACCAACAACGAAATCCGTGGCCTGCAGAACGGCTACCAGCGTGGTTACGGCACGCTGAAGAAGCTGCGTGAGATGGGCATGAAGGATGTCGGCTTCGGCATGACCGTTCAGGACAAAAACGCTCCTGACCTCGTTCCTCTGTACAAGATTTCCAACGAGATGGGCATGGAGTTTGCAACCGCTTCCCTGCACAACAGCTTCTATTTCGTTGAGGCGAAGAACATCATTCATGACCGTCCGATGGTTGCAAAGAACTTCGAGAATCTGGTCAACGAACTGCTCCGTAGCAACAGCCCGAAGAAGTGGTTCCGTGCTTACTTTAACCACGGCCTGATCAACTACATCTATGGCCAGAAGCGTCTGCTGCCTTGCGACATGAGCTTCGATACCTTCTTCATCGATCCGTATGGCGATGTTATGCCTTGCAATGGTACTAAGGATAAGGAAGTCATGGGCAATCTGAATAATCAGACTTGGGACGAGTTATGGAACAGCCCGGAGGCTGAGAAGGTTCGTGCAAAGGTTCGTTGCTGTGACCGTGACTGCTGGATGATCGGTTCTGTTTCTCCGGCTATGCACAAGTACATCTGGAAGCCGGCTACTTGGGTTCTGGTACATAAATTCAAGGCACTGTTCACCAAACATCCGTATTCCATGTACGAGCTGAAGATATGCCGGGACTACCGTGACGGCAAAGTTACCAAAGAGGAACTCGACAAGTGCAGCACCTGCGATATGAATTGTGTGATTAACAATGGTCTGAGTGAAGCATCCAAAGAACAGCTGAAGCATAAGACCGGCGAGGAAATCGTGGATGCTGATATTGCACAGCAGATGGAGACGAAGTAATGAGTGAACAGGCAGCGGTAAGGACGAGAGAAAAATGGGTCGATGATGTAAAAGTCATTGCCTGCATACTGGTCGTATTGGGTCATTTCTTTCAGAGTATGACGAAGGCAAATATTCTGCCGGAGAACAACTTGTATAAGTGGTTCAATATGACAATCTATCACTTCCATGTGCCGCTGTTCTTTATCTGTAGCGGGTACCTTTATCAGAAATACAGCAAGGTGAATGATTTCAAGAGCTGGAAAAAGAATGTGTCGAAGAAAGAACTGGCACTTGGTGTGCCGTATGTGACTTTCTCGACAGCCACATGGGTATTGAAAACAGTATTCTCTGGTAGCGTAAATAAGCAGGCAGATAGCTTATTTAGTACGTTAGTGCTTAGTCCATCTGCTCCGTATTGGTATCTGTATGCACTGTTCTTTATTTTCCTTGTTACACCGACTTTTTCTACGGTGAAGATGACTGTTATAGGTTTAGCAGTGGCAGTAGTAGCGAAAGTCTATATTTTAACGGGGGGGTACAGGAATATATGCTGTATCAACCATCCTCTCAAACGAAATTTGGTTTGTGCTTGGAATGAGCATCTGTGTATTTGATGTGCAGATACGAGGAAAGAAATTGCAGGGAACAGTAATTGGTTTATTGTTCTTAGGACTAAGCGTAGCTGTGTATATGGCTGACATTCAAAACACGGCTATGTCTTTTGTACTTGGCTTGCTGGCTTGCGCGGCGGTGATTCTGTTAGTTGCTGGTTTTGAAGAAAAATCTGGGAAAATGATGAGCTTCTTTGCAAAATACACAATGCCGATTTTCCTGATGCACACGCTGTTTGCGGCACCATTGCGATCCGCGTTGTTGAAAATTGGAATTACAAATGCTGTGATTCATGTACTGCTGGGACTTGGAATCAGTTTTGCGGGGCCGATAATTGCAGCATGGATTATGAAGAAAACAAAGTTGTTAGAGTTTTTCCTGTATCCGAATAAGTTTTTTGGAAGGGCGAAATCGAGATGAGTGTTAAAGATAAAGTAAAAGGAATATTTGGACGGCTGCAAGCGAAAAGGTTTGGTGTGGCAGCAGGACAAGGTGTCTATATTGGAAAGCATTGTGCCTTAAAAGGAAAGCATAATATTACTCTGGAAGATTCTGTAACAGTACGCCCTTATGCCCAAATTTGGTCGGGGGGGGGGTACAGTAAGAATTGGGCGAGGCTCTGAAATTGGAGAGCGTTGCAGGATTTCTATTGCAAACTCCTTAAATATAGGGGAAAAGGTGCTACTGTCACCTAACATTTATATAACGGACTGTGACCATGAGTACCGAAATCTTAGGGTTCCGGTAATTGACCAAGGAATTGTTCAAAAGGGGCAAACTGTGTCCATTGGAGACGGATCATATGTTGGAATCAACACTGTGATTGTAGGTAATGTAAAGATTGGTAAGCATTGCGTGATTGGAGCCAATTCAGTGGTTACTAAAGATGTCCCTGACTATTGTGTAGCAGTTGGGAGCCCGGCAAAGGTGATAAAGCGAATAGAGGAAACTTAAAATGAATATTAAAAGACTGGTAAAAAGGCTTCTGTGTCCATTACAATGCCTGAGATTTGGAATAAAGAATCAAGAAGGAAATTTGTATATAGGAAAGGCATGTAAAATCGTTAATGCCAAAGCGATGAGGTTTGGGAAGAATGTAAGTATTATGCCGTATACCATGCTTTTGTGCCATGAAGGCGGGCATCTGGAGATTGGTGAAGGCGCGGAAATTGGAATGTTTTCCAGGGTGGCCTCGCAAGGAGAAGTGATCATTGGGAAGAACGTATTTTCGGGTCCGCATATTTTTATTGCGGATTATAATCACGAGTATCGAGATGTTGAAAGACCAATCAAAAACCAAGGAAACCTTGTGAAGCCATCAGTCCGTTTTAATCGGGGGGGGGTATCGATTGGCGATGATACATGGATTGGCACAAATGTTGTAATAGCAGGTACAGTAGAAATAGGAAAGCACTGTGTGATTGGCGCAAACAGTGTGGTTACGCATGACATCCCCGATTATAGTGTTGTAGCTGGATGCCCGGCAAAAGTAATTAAGCAAATCAAATAATATGCAGGAGAATAGAAGATGAAAATACTGATGCTTGTTAACTGGAAAATTGAATATTGTAAGGAAAAGCCAGCAGACAAGCAGCCTCCTGATTACAAGGTTGAAGGAAAGGACTACTGGTTTTACAGATACTTTAAAAATAAGCCAGAGGTTGATGTAATAGATATACGGTCGTTCTCTTGGCTAGAGGATTTTGAAAGAAATAAGTTGCATTTTTATATCTGGCAGGCTATTAGGGCTATTCCTAAACTAAATCAATACGATCTGATTGTCTCGCATGGGATGCCAAGTGCAGTTGTGATTTGCTTATGGAGAAAATTCTTTAAGACTAAAGCAAAGCACATTGTGTTTGATATTGGTTCGTTTGCAAGTGCTTCGGAATCTGGATTTTCTCTAAAACTGATGCAGTTTGCAAGTAAATCATTAGATGGCCTCATTTATCATATGAGTGCTCAAAAATCATACTATGAGAAGTTTTTTCCTTGGATTGTAGGGAAATCAAAATTTATAAGATATGGCGCAGATTTTGATTTCTTTGGCGATGACAGAATGATAAATTCAATTGGCAGATCGTATATAGTATGTGCAGGCAAAAACAAGTGCGATTGGAATACAGTTGTTAAGGCATATAAAGAAAGCAAGATTGATTTAGATTTGCATCTGATAGGCGGAAGAGAGGAACAATTCGAAAATATTAATGGAGTAGTTCAAATTCCATATTTGCCAGTAAATGACTTTATAAAGCAAGTTCAAGGAGCAGAATTCTGTATTTTACCATTAGAGCCGGTGCCATTTTCCTTTGGACAAATGCGGTTATTACAACAGATGGCTTTAAGAAAGTGCGTGATTGTTTCTGATGCACCGAGTATCATGGACTATGTAGAAGATGGAAGAACAGCTTTAGTTTATCGCTCCGCTGACATTGAGGACCTATGCAATAGAATAACAACATTGAATGCGGACGATGAAGAAAGAGAAAAAATAGAGACGAATGCCTTCGAATTCGTAAAGCAGATTTGTAATGAAAGAAAAATGGCCGAAGAAATAGAATTATTTTTTGTTTCGCTATAATAAGGTTAGAGGAGAAAAAATGGAAAACGGGTTAGTGAGTGTTGTTGTTCCAATCTATAATGTTGAAAAATACTTGGATAGGTGCATTAATAGTATTGTTAATCAGACATACAAAGATTTGGAAATAATTCTCGTTGATGATGGATCGCCAGATAGGTGTCCAGAAATGTGTGATCTGTGGGGAAAAAAAGATAAGAGAATTAAAGTAATACATAAGGATAATGCTGGTCTAGGAATGGCTAGAAATACAGGGATCGAAAATGCAAGAGGGGAGTATATATGCTTTTTCGATAGCGATGATTATGTGGATTTACAAACAATAGAAGTTACCTTAGAAAAAGCTAAGCAGACCGGTGCGGATGTAATTGTATTTGGAATATCGGACACAGATCAGAATGGAAAAATTATGCATTCGGTTGCGCCAAATCCCCCTAAAGATTTTTATTATGGCAAAGAAGTGCAGGAGATTTTACTCCCCAATATGGTTTCATCGACAGAATTCAACGTTATGCTAAGCGCGTGCGTAATGTTGTTTTCAATGAAAATGATAAAGAACAGAAACTGGAGATTTGTATCAGAACGAGCAATCATTGCTGAAGACGTCTACTCTTTAATGAATTTGTTTTCAAGTGTTAAAAGCGTTTGTTTTATATCGAAAGCCTTATATTATTATTGTAGGAATGAAGAATCTTTGACGCATACATATAGAGAAGATCGATATGATAAGATTAAATTCTATTATGATGAAAGCATTAAAATGTGCCAAGAAAATGGATATAATGAAAATGTTCAATCTCGTGTTGGAGTGACTTATTTCTCGTTTACAATAGCAGCTATGAAACAAATAGTGAAATCTAAAATGGAATTTAAAGATAAATACAGGGCAATAAAAAATATTGTTTGCGATAATCATATGCATAAAGTTATAGTAAATACTGATGTGAGTATGCAGTCTAAAGCGTGGAAAATACTGATAAGTTCAATGAAGCATAGGTGGTGTGTAGTTAGTTATGCCCTTATATTGGCAGTATGCGTAAAGAAGGGATGATAGCGATGAATGGAAGGGCATTTAAGATAAAATATAAAGATTGTTTATACTGGATATTGTGGATCTGCCTCTTTCAGGGAGTAATTTCTTCATATTTTGGATTGAATCAAATAAACTATGTATGTGATTTCCTTTTGATAATTTTACTTGTGACAAGACTTTCTTCGGAGAGGTTGAGACACTTCAGAATTAATAAATCGATAGAATTTATCCCGATTATAGGGTTTGCGATAATTATATTGATAGGCTGGATTTTTAATTCAACTTCTTTGCCAATGGCTATATGGGGTATGCGAAATTATGGACGTTTTTTTGTCTATTTCATTTTTTGCATAGCACTTTTTGATGCAAAGGATGTCTACAAGATGGAAGATATGTTTGTTCGTGTCTTTCCGGTGCATATACTGCTTATTGCATATCAGTATATAGTTGAGGGGTTGAATCAAGATAGATTGAGCGGAATTTTTGGGAATTCTGCAGGCGGAAACGGTGGATTGATGATCTATTTACTCATTATGCTATGTATTATTATGGCAAGATATGAGTATAAAAAACTGTCACTTGTGAAGTTTATTATTTACTTAATGGTTATATTGGTTAACGCTGCTTTGTCTGAATTGAAGTTTTTATTTGTTGTAGCAGTAATTTTGCTAATTTGGTACTTACTTATGTCAAAGAGAAAAGGACAAGGCATGATAATGGCATTAGCATTTGTATTATTATTTTACATAAGTGCTCAAATTTTATATGCGATATTCCCAGAATATGCCAACTTCTTGGACATTGATAATATTTTGAATCAGGTTTCTGCACAAGAAGTTTATGCATCGCAGTTTGACGTTGGAAGAACATCTGTTTTCACAAAGCTTACTCCAATAATAGCTAGATGGGCAGGAAAAGATGCGATTTGGATTGGAATTGGATTGGGGAATGGAGATTATTCCTCGGCAATGGCATTCTTGAATAGTGCCTTTTTTAACGTATACGAGTATATTCATTATACATGGTTATCCTTAGGATATTTGTTTGTTGAAACGGGATACCTTGGAACAATAGCATATACATCTTTTTTTGTTGTTTTGGAAATTTGTGCGATATTGCGCTATCAGAAAAGAACGACATATATGAATTTAATAGGAACATTTTTTCCGTTAGTATGCTTAATTCTGTTAGTATATAATTCCACACTGAGATCAAACTATGCCTATATGATTTTTGCCGTAATATCATGGAATGCTATTTGTTCAAAAAAGCAAAATGAGTACGCGGGATTAGAGGAAAGTGAAAATGCTAAAGGAATATATTAAAAAAATAGTATATGGGGATAAGGCATCCTCGGAAGCTTATATTAAATATCTTCGTAATATTGGTATGAAGATTGGCGACGAATCAACAATTTATGTTCCGACAAAAACACAAATTGATACTACACGTCCTTGGTTGATTGATATTGGAAAGAATGTAAAGATAACAGAGGGCGTAACGATTTTGACGCATGGATTTGATTGGTCCGTTTTGAAAGGTGTCTATGGTGACATTCTTGGATCATCGGGGGGGGTCAAAATCGGAGACAATGTTTTTATCGGTATGCAGACGACGGTTTTAAAGGGAGTGCATATCGGAAACAATGTGATTATCGGTGCCAATTCGTTGGTTAACAAAGACATTCCTGATAACTGTGTCGCAGCTGGTAATCCATGTAAGGTTATAATGGGTCTTGAGGAATACCATGAAAAGAGAAAAGCGGCTCAAGTTGATGAAGCAAAGGAATTAGTAAAGCTATATAGGGAACGCTATGGAAAAGAGCCAGATGAACATGCATTGCATGAATTCTTTTGGTTATTCACAAATGGAGAGGATGAACTTCCAGAGTGCTGGGATAGCATGATGAGACTCGGAGGAAATTACGAGTATTCCAAAGGAAAACTCAGAAAAAATCAAAAGAAGTTCTCGAATATGAAAGAGTTCTTGAAGAATGTTTAGAATATAAAAGCGTGTAGGAACGAAGGAGGAACGTAAAAGTGAAAGTATGTATTTTGTCGATGCAACGGGTTGGTAATATGGGGTCCTTACTTCAATCGTATGCGCTGAAGACAACAATTGAAAGACTTGGTCATCAAGTGGAATTTATAGACATAGAAAAAAGAGAAGATGACTATAAACTGTTGGGTGATTATAAGCAGAAGTATGATAAAGAAAAAGAAACGACAGGCTTAATTGGGAAAATAAAGAAAACGGATAGATATGCGTTGAACCGTCTGAGAATAAAAAAGAAAAGCATCGACCAGGAAAACGTCTTTGAGGAATTTCGTCAAAAAGAACTCTATATTGATAGAAAAAGCTCGAAATATGATGTTTGCGTTATTGGTAGTGATGAGGTATTTAATTGCTTGAATTCTGGCGCATGGGGATTTACTTCACAGTTGTTTGGCAATGTTCCCAATGCGGATAAGGTTATTACATACGCTGCCTCATGCGGATCAACAAAATACCAGGAACTTTCGCAAGGTGTAGCAGATAAAATAAGAAGTTCCTTTGAAAAGGTTTCAGCATTTTCTGTGCGGGATAACAACACACATGGATTTGTTGGAAACTTAACTGAAAAAACGATAGTTGATAGTCTGGACCCTGTTTTAATTTATAACTTTGATAAAGAAGTAGAAGCGGCAATACTTCCTGAACTTCCGGCACATTATTGTGTGGTATATTCCTATTATAATCGAATTCACACAAAAGAAGAAATTGATGCAATTGAAACTTTCTGCAAAGAGCACAATTTAACACCTGTTGCAATTGGAGCACCGCAGTTTTGGGTGAAGAATTATGTTGTTTGTGATCCGTTCCAGTGTTTAAAAATTTTCCAGCAGGCAGATTTTGTGATTACAGATACATTCCATGGAACAATTTTCTCAGCAAAATATGCAAAGAGATTTGCAGTATTAGCAAGAGATAGTAATAAAAACAAGTTGCTGGATCTGGTTGATAAAATCTGTATGAAAGCACATTTGATGGATAGCATCGAAGAATTGGATACTAAATATGGTATTGCAAAGAACAAAGCGCACTTCAATGATTGCATAAAAAAGGAACAAGAAAAGTCGCTGCAATATTTGCAGAATAATATATAAAAGAAAATAGTAGGTGGATAAATGAAGAAATTTTTATTTGTCGGAGGTACAAACGGAAATACTGGACCGGCAAACGTAAATAAAGGTATTGTAGCTAACTTGTCAGACGCTTTTTGCATTGCGGATAGTGTAAATAAGGTCAAAAAATATATAGATGCATTCATAGGTGTAGTATGCTGCAAAGTGATAGTCGTTTCAGGAATGTCTAAAGTAGGGGTGTATGCTATTAAGTTGGCTAAGCTGTTAAATAAAAAAACAGTTTACATTATGCACGGCTGTTATGAAATGGAATGCGTATTAAATGAATCAGCGGTAGACGAGAACAGCCTGCAGATGGAGCAATATATTCTTCGTTCTGTCGATTTGCTACTGCCAGTATCGGAACGATATAGCAAAATGATCCAAGAGAAATATCCGTTCTGCAAAGGGAAAACAGCCTACTTACATAACGGTGTGGAAAAAATAAATTTAGAACACGGGGAAGTGCAGCGAGAAAAAGGAAGAATAATAGCGGTAGGTGGAGATAGAAAGCTCAAGAACAATATTACCGTAGCCAAGGCGATGGCAAAATTGGGGGCGGATAGAGTTCTAACAGTCTATGGACACTTATATCATCCGAACAATTTACCTCAAGGAAAAAATATTGAGTTCAAGGGACTGGTTCCACAAACACAGCTGTATGAAGAAATGCAGAAAAGTGAGTTGTATATTTTGAACTCTGTTTATGAGCCTTTTGCACTTTCGGTTTATGACGCACTGCTTTGCGGATGTAGCGTTCTTATCACAAATGTGGCCGGAGCATTAGAACTATTAAATGTAACGGAACACGATGTTATCTTTGATCCAATGGATGAAAATGAGATTGCGAACAAAATAGACTATCTTCTTGAAAATCCGAATAATACAAGGCTGATGAGCAGTTTGGATTTTAACAGAATTTCGTACGAAGCTGAAGTGGAAAAACTTGAAAATTACTGTAATCAGCTTTGTAATTGAAAACGATAAGAGTTGTGGGAATGAGAAAATGAGAACTGTGTGTAGAGAGAATTCCTGTACAGGATGTATGGCTTGTATTGGAAAGTGTAAGAAAAATGCCATAACAATCAAAGATAGTATGGTAGCGTATAATGCAGTTATCGATGAAGATAAGTGCGTTAACTGCGGGATGTGCGAGAAGGTATGTCCAAATAACCAAGGAGCAGAGAAGAGAAAACCTATCGATTGGAAAGAAGGGTGGGCTCCTGAAAATATCAGAGGTCGTGCGTCATCTGGCGGCGCAGCATCGGCTATGATGAAGTACTTTGTGGAGGATGGTGGCTATGTGGCAGCCTGCATTTTCAAACAAGGTGAATTTGTCTTTGAAATTACCAATAGTGTTGAGGAACTGATTGATTTTGCAGGCTCTAAATATGTGAAGAGTAATCCTATTGGAATTTACGCCAAAGTCATAGAGAAATTGAAGCATGGGGAAAAGGTCTTATTTATAGGATTACCTTGCCAAGTGGCAGCAGTGAAAAATTCGACAGCAGTATTGCCATCAGAAATGAAAGACAATCTGTATACGATCGATTTAATCTGTCATGGAAGCCCGTCTCCGCGTATATTGAATATGGCCTTAGAGGAAAAGGGAATCGACATAAAGAAGCTAACGCAGATTCGATTTAGAAATAAAACGGACTTTGGACTTTCATCGCAAGATGCTGGACAAGTATATAAGACGTTGACCCCTGCAGGCATTCAAGATATGTATACATACGCATTCTTGACATCTTTGGATTATACGGAAAATTGCTATTCTTGCCAGTATGCCACAATAGAGCGAGTGGCAGACGTAACAATTGGTGATTCTTGGGGAAGTGATTTTCCACAGAAGGAGCAAGGAAGAGGTGTTTCTTTGCTACTATGCCAGACTGATAAAGGGGCAAACCTTGTGAAAAATTCTGGAATGCAATTAAAAGAGGTCGATATAGATAAAGCAATCGATGCAAATCACCAGTTAAGGCATCCATCTGTTGCACCGGATATCCGTGAAGCCTTTTTTGCCGGTTTGGACAAGGGATTTTATAAATCTCTTTCGAAGTGCGCCCCAAAAGTATACTATAAGCAAAAAGTAAAAGAAATTCTGATAAAGACAAAAATCATTCGGGGGGGGGCAAAAGCAATAGAGTATAAAGTCAGTTTTCGATAAATCGGAACGGGATAGTAGTTGTTGACTGAAGACGAAGCAACCGATTTGATGATATTGGCAGTCTAAATGGAGGAGGATGATGGCAGCATATTGCCATACGAATAAAAAATGCAAAAATCACTAGCAAAAAATTCAATATACAACATTATATATACGGTTGCAAATATTTTATTTCCATTTGTGACATCAATCTACGTTTCGAGAATTCTTCTCCCGGTTGGTGTCGGAAAGGTTGCGTCGGCTCAAAATATTGCATCGTACTTTGTAACGCTTGCAGCATTGGGACTACCATCGTATGGTGTTCGTGAATTTGCAAAGGTTCGGGACAATAAAGCAGAAAGAGATAAATTGTTCACGGAACTTCTATTGCTGAATATCATTTCGACAACTTTAGCTGTAGTAGGTTTCCTTGTTCTTGTATTTATAAATACAGGCTTTAACGGCGAGTGGGCATTGTATGGTGCATGTGGGTTGGCTATATTTTTTAATTATCTGAACATCGACTGGATGTATAAAGGACTGGAAGAGTATGGCTATATCACAGGTAGAAGCCTGGCAATAAAGGGTATCTCGTTACTGGCGCTGTTTTTATTTGTTAAGACAAGACAGGATTATGTAGCTTACGCATTGATTTCAAGCCTTGCAACGGGAGGTAACTATGTTTTCAATGTGATACATGCAAGGAAATTTGTAAAAATACGACTTTCGGGCATTAAGCTTATAAAACATCTGAAACCAGTACTTTTAATTGCCTGCATTATATTTTTATCAAGCATCTACAACAAAATTGACGTTACAATGCTGAATATGATGGCAACAGATGAATCCGTTGGTTATTATTCTTACGCACAAAAAACTGTTAACATGGTTCTTACAATGGCAAATGCGGTAACGGCTGCACTTCTTCCAAGGCTAAGTTATTATTACGAGAATGATAGAGAGGGATTCTACCGCCTATTGGATAAAGGGTTCCAGATTCTATGTTTGATGACTCTCCCATTAGCAGTCGGTATGGCGTTAGTAGCGGAGCAGACTGTGCAGTTTCTCTATGGAGAAGCATTTGCTCCAGCAGCCTTGACAATTCAGCTGATGTGTCCGCTGATTCTAATCAAAGGATTTGGGGATTTGTTCTGCTATCAGCTTGTTTATAGTACGAAGAGTGAAAAAATTATTCTTCCGGCAGCTGCATCTGCATCCATAATCAATATCATTACAAATGCAGCATTGATTCCATCACTTTTACAAAATGGTGCAGTTGTGGCATCTGTTATCAGTGAGTTTGTGACAAATGCCATTCAGTTTATTTACATGAAGAAAAAAGTGAAGTTCAATGTCAATTGGAAATCACTCATAACGGGGACTTTTAGTACAGCAGTGATGTCTGTATGTGTTCTTGGACTCATGTTGCTGAAGTTGCCTAATACGATTGGACTTATCGTTGAAGTGGGATGTGGAGCTTTAGTCTATATTGCAATTAATCTGATGATGAAAAACGCTTTGATGTTTGAAATGATTCAAAGGTTCAAAACGAAATTATTACATAAAGCGTGATTTAAGTAGATACAGGGGAGATAACGTGGGAAAAGACAGTGCGGTGATGCAAAATACAAATTATAAACTGCTTGATTTGATGAAATTTATCTGTGCGTTTCTTGTAATAGGGATACATACAAGACCATTTCAGATCGTCAGCGATGTGGCTGATAAGCTGTTTTATTATAATATTTCAAATTATGCGGTTCCATTCTTTTATGCTTGCACAGGATATTTTTTGATTGTTAAACAACAAAATAAGAGCGTGCATGAAAAAATATGCTTCCGGGTAAAGAAGGTTTTGCGACTATATGTGATTTGGTCGATTATTTATCTGCCACTGACATTCTGCGGATGGATTATAGAGGGAAATAGAGAACCTGTATATTTGCTCTGTTGCCTTAGAAATTTTATTCTCGTAGGCGATAATTTTTATTCATGGGCATTATGGTATCTAAATGGAGTGATTTTTGCGTTGATTTTCATTGATTTTCTGCTGAGAAAGTTCTCAATAAAGCAAATCGTGAAATTCGGAAGTGTAATGTATGTTCTTGGAATTATTTTGACAATGTTTGAAGGGCATTTAGATAAACTTCCAATGATAGTTTCCGCTGCGGTTAAATTATATTTTGCCACCTTTGTGACAACAAGAAATGGCCTTTTTCAGTCCTTAGTATTTGTTTCAATTGGAATGCTGGTAGCAGAAACAGAAAAGCTTGGAAAACTTCGTATAAGTAGCGGTAGTATAATAGCAGCTGCATTAATGTATCTTACAAAGATAGCAACAAGTTTAATCGGGGGGGCAGTACTTCTCGAAGATACTGGATCTCCCGACATTTTTCTTCCTGTTTGCAGTTGTAATTTCGGCATGCAAGAAGATTGATTTAAATGGAAGATTCTACGAGAAGCTGAGAAATTGGAGCGAAACAATTTATTTTATACATATGTACTTTGTGGCATTGTGTGCACTAGTATTATTTAAAAGTGATTACCACAATTTCAAAACCTTTTTTATTACCGCCAGCGGCTCGTTTATAATTTCATGGCTCACTTCTCTTTATAAAGCACGAAAAAATAGATAAATTCAGAAGGAAAATAACAATGGGAAAGTATTTTGGAACAGACGGCTTCCGTGGTGAAGCCGGAATTACTTTAACAGCCGATCACGCCTACAAAGTAGGTCGTTTTCTCGGCTGGTATTATAATGCTCTTCGTGAGCGTAACGGAGATAACGAACCCGCCCGTATCGTTATTGGTAAGGATACGCGCCGCAGCTCCTATATGTTATAGTCTGGTGGCTGGTCTGACGGCTTCTGGCGCAGACGCTTATCTGCTTCATGTCACCACTACTCCTTCCGTGGCTTATATTGCTCGTGTGGATGATTTTGACTGTGGCATTATGATCTCTGCCAGTCACAACCCGTATTACGACAACGGCATCAAGTTGATCGACTGCTACGGCGAGAAGATGCCGGAAGAGACACTGCTGTTGGTAGAGGACTACATCGATGGCAAGCTCCATATGTTCGACAAGGACTGGCCAGAACTGCCTTTTGCGCATCGTGAGCATATCGGTTGCACTGTGGACTATGTGGCAGGCCGCAACCGTTACATGGGCTACTTGATCTCCTTGGGCATCTATTCCTTCAAGGGAGTCAAGGTTGGTCTGGACTGCGCTAACGGCAGTTCTTGGAACATCGCTAAGAGTGTTTTCGATGCTCTGGGCGCAGACACCCATGCTATAAACAACAAGCCAAACGGCACGAACATCAACACAAATGCCGGTTCTACGCATATTGAGGGTCTCCAGAAGTTCGTTGTAGAGAAAGGGTTGGATGTTGGTTTTGCCTATGACGGTGACGCTGACCGCTGTCTGTGTGTGGACGAGAAGGGTAATGTCATTACTGGCGACCATATTCTTTATATCTACGGTTGCTACATGAAAGAGCGTGGCAAACTGTTGAATAATACCGTTGTTACTACTGTCATGTCCAACTTTGGTCTGTACAAGGCATTTGACGAGCAGGGAATTGGTTATGCCAAGACTGCCGTTGGCGACAAGTATGTTTATGAGTACATGGCTAAGAACGGCTGCCGCATTGGTGGTGAGCAGAGTGGCCATATCATTTTCAGCAAGTACGCCAGTACTGGCGACGGTATCCTGACCAGCCTGAAGATGATGGAAGTCATGCTGGCCAAGAAGAAGCCGATGAGTGAGTTGGCAGCACCGCTGAAGATCTATCCGCAGGTACTGGAAAATGTCCGTGTGACGGACAAGAATGCAGCACAGAACGACCCGGCTGTGCAGGAAGCAGTCAACAAAGTTGCTGAAGCACTGGGCGATACTGGTCGTATTCTGGCGCGTGGATCCGGTACTGAGCCGGTCGTACGTGTGATGGTGGAAGCACCTGACCATGATACCTGCCAGAAGTATGTGGACGAAGTAGTCAATGTGATTTGCGAAAAGGGATATAAGGTTTAACCTTGCGGATTTTATCACAGCGGAGTAAAATAAAAGTACCAGAAATCAATCTTCAGCCTCTTCAACCCCATCTCACCCTATGTACCGTACTTCTACATCATCAAACCCACTCCAGTTCAGTCTTTGACCACAGTGGTTGCAGAAGAGCTGGTACTCACGCTCCATGGTGGTTCCGCATCGTGGACACTTTGGAAACTCAGCACCCCACCTATACGAGCATACAATTTTTACTTTCCAAGGCCATCGGTAAGTAGGGGAGAGCAGAAGCTCATATAGCATCCGTGTGGGCAGTACATCCCACTTCCAGTCATCATCGAACCGATCTAATTTATTTTTCATGTGTTTTACACCTCCATGTAATATCATAGAGGAAACTACATGAATTGTGGGAGCGCGAGTTCCCATTGTTGCTCAAAACTTTGCACACCTCTACGCGGTGAGCAGTAGGCAACGTCATTTGACGGCTAAGATGTGAAGAGTGATGTATAAACTATAAAATCGTGCACAGCGAGGAAAGCCTTATGTCTAAACAAGGAGAAGAATACGAACGCTTTGTTCAAGATGTGTACAAGGTGCTGAATGCAAACGATGGCCTGAGCAATGCTATAGTGCAGCACAATGTCAAGTTGAAGGGAATTAGTCGAGAACATCAGATTGATGTTTATTGGCAATTTTCATATGGTACAGTAACATACAGAGTGGCGGTTGAATGCAAAGACTATAAAAATCCGGTTACGGCAGAAAAGATTGAGGCTTTTCGTTCAACTCTTCTGGATATAGGAAACGACATTCAAGGTATCTTTGCATCAAGAAATGGGTTTCAAACTGGTGCAATAAATGTGGCTAAGACGTATGGAATTCAATTAATGCAAATCCGTGAACCATTGGAGAGCGATTGGGATGGCTGCATCAAAGACATATACATAAAGTACATTTTGCGTAGTATAATCAATGTTCGACCTATATTATATGTGGATTTGGATTGGGCGAATGCTAATGGAGTTACAGCCGAGAACCTCTCAAGCTTCCATGGAAAATCAGACTGTACTTTTGTAGTTGCAAATAAGGGACAGACGGACGAGCGTAAAGACTCATTAAAGACATTTATAGATAAGTTACCAAGTAGAGACGAAGGCAAAAATCTAACTCACATAGAGAAGTTTGACAATGCTTTTATCGAGTATGATAATATTAGCATAAAAGTGAGAGCTATAAAATTTGTATATGACGTTCATTTTAGTTATGATCAGCAGCACATAGATGCGATGAACTTGGCAAAGGCAGTTGTTAATAATGTGATTACCGGCAGGTCCTTTTTGATTAACATTAGAAATGATGTAAGTGAACTAAAATGATTAAGAAAATACAGCTGCCATGAAGGAAAAGATTCAAGAAAAATATCGGATTATCACCGTATGGCAGGCGATAGACAAAGAGAGAAGGGCATCCTACAGCTAAAGCAGAGAAACGTCACTAAAACTATGTATGAATAGGAAAATCCAAGGCGGCAGAAGAAGTATAAAGCGGCGGCGGTATTAAATGAAAAAAGGAAGGGGTTGAGTTTTTTATGGATGTTGATCTGAAACGACGTAAAGTTTTTGTCACGTTGTTGGTAAGTGCTTTAGAAATATGGACATTACTTCAATATAATTTGCTGACTTTATTACGTGATTTTATTTGTCTTATATTTAGAACTGAAACAGATATTCTTGATGCGATTGCTCTTGTGACTCCAGCAGGGGTATTATATCTCATGAATTGGTATTTTGTGACACCATTGGTAGAAGTAGCATTTGAATTGATTCAGAGTAAAATCGGGGATTTTCGACCGATAGATAAACAATATAAAGTGATTGTTCGAAAATTGAATAATTGGCTAGTAAATATGCCATGTCATTGGGGAGCTGTGGATAAGGCAACGGAAACTCAAAATGCAAATACGTGCGAGGCACTTATCGCCTTATATAAATCTGGAATGTATAAAAATGAGGTGTTCCGGTCCACATTAAGTAAAATAAATCTTGAGGTCAATGAAAGGGGACTCTGTAGCAAATCGCTTGGAAAAGAAACAGTTGTCTGCACTTCAATGATATTATATTTAATGGGGGAGTTAAAGGGTAAAGTAGACTATGAGATTTGGCATGATAAGTATGATGCCTTGGCAAGAAGATTGTGGAATTCAAGATGTAAATATGGTTGGGGCGTGTTTATGGAAAAACCGAGTTTTGAAGATTGCAGTAATGTGAACAGTATTTGGGCATTACGAGCATTGAATCAATATTCAACACGCGATACACGTGAATTCAAGGAATTTATATTGGAATTTTACGAGCATTCTAAGTTTGGAAAATTCGGATTCTCACAGCAAGATAGTAGTAGATTGACACCTACAGCTATGGCTATTGTCCTTTATTATGAATTGGAACCAAACTTAAGAAAAAGAATAATGCAAAGATATAAAGTTGATGAGGCGATTAAATATGTATTCGAACAATTTGTCAATAAAGGTATAGATTATGAGGTGGAAACACTTATTGGAATTAAAAAGGCAAATATGGGTGTTGCAAAAGCACCGTGGAATCATATTTTGATTGGATATGCGATAGAAGCATTGACATTAGCATATAAGTATGGAAATTTGAAGATTTATCAGATGAATAAGTGTGTAAAAAGAATTGAGTTGATACTAAAGAGTAGCTTATATAATGAAACACCTGATGAAATGTATTATATTCCAGAGAAAATGGAGAGACATGGTCTTGGAAATTATACATATCCGACAGCATATCTTGTGTGGGGACTAAATTGCTTTTTAAATGAAAGGAGAAAATCTAATGAGATATTTAAATGGCGCAGATAAATTAAAGTCATTAACTCGAATTGAGTCATTTGAGGAAAGCCAAAGATATAAAGAAGATGTCTTCCTTTTGCCACAAACAGTCCGGTATGAATTTTCAGAAGATAATTTATTTGATTTAAAAGGCATATCAGAAAAATGGGACAAAAAGAGGATTGATTTAATTCGAGTAATTCAAGTATCTGATGCGCTTAATATCAAATATCAGTGTACTAATGTACTTACTCCGTTGGCATATGCGGAGAGCAGAAAAGACATCCTATGGCATCTAAATACACAAGGGGTTTTTGTGTCAAAGATAGTGCATGGTGAAATTCTACAGTGGATAAAAAGCGAAAGCAGAAAAAAAATATACGGAAAGCATGAATTTGACAGATTTTGGCTTCCATTTAATGAATCGATAGAGCAGTTACAAATGGGTGATGTTATTTGTGTGTTCAACAGGCGAGTTGCTGGTTGGGACGGATCTATGGATCGACCTGTTATTGAACTTTTGGGTGCAGGGGGACATTTGCCGGTTGTTTTTGATAAGGATCTTAATGATTTTAGAATGCTTTCTGTAATTGAAAATATGCAGAAGGAGGCTTCTGAGGAACTAGGAATTGAGCTATGTGAAAGCAACATAGCGGTTTTTGGAGGATATACTAATTTAATTACGCATGAATTGGTTGCGTTAACGGGTGTTAAAGTTCCAGACATTTTAATTCCAAAGATACAAGAATACGCAATACAAAATTTAGACGGCGATACAATGGGGATATATTTAGGACTCTTTGATGATGTAATTAATTACTACAGAAAGAATCCGGATCCGTTTGCAGGGGGGAGAAAAGCAGCATCTTGTAATTTCCCAAACCAAATAGCGCTGATGAAAAAGGTTAGCACATATTTAAAAGAGATGCAAAAAACGTATAAAGCGGACTTATTCTCTAATCTGTGATATACTCAGGGCAGATAAGCCTTGTTCACACCGTCCCACCCTATGTATACCTCTTTGGCATCCTCAAATTTACTCCAGTCCAACTGTTGGACGCAGCGGTCACAGAAGCGTTGATACTCACGCACCATTGTGATCTTGCACTGTGGGCAGAGAGGATAAGAGCACTGATTGTATTTCGGTAACTGGCATTGGAATGCGGTAGGTAGGCGACAAAAGCAAATCAAGGATGACTTCAGATACCTTTCGGCGGGCTGTCTTATCCATAGTATCCCATTCGTCATCTGTATACTCGAAACCAGCAATATATTTCATGTGATTTACACCTCCAAGGACACAATAGAAGGAAATCACATGAGGGAAAAATAAGGCTGTGGGAAGATTTTCACAAGACTTGGAGAAGATTCTCACAGCCTACGCTGCTCGAAACTTTGCACACCTCTTCGTGGTGAGCGGCAGGCAACACAGTAATGTGGCTAAGAGGCAAAGTATATGGAGGAGGATAGTTATGGAGTACAATGAGTTGGTAAGGCTTTGGGAATATGCGTTCCAGATGCTCTATGAAAAAGATATCGCCTTATTCGAAACTGATGTGCAGGAAAGATCAATTGCGGGCAGGTTGGCTATATATTTACAACACAAATATGACGGCGGATTTAAAAAAGATGCCTGCGTTGACTTGGAATATAATAGAGAAGGAAATGATATTAAGCGTCCACACCCAGAAGATGTAAATGGATGGATTGCGCCGGATATTCTGCTACATGTCAGGAAAACGAAAAATAATATTTTCTATTGCGAAGTGAAAAAGAAATCTACGAAAGCTAATGAGGATTCAAACCGTGTGAAAAACGCGATAAGAGAGCGCAAATATCAATACGGATTGAATTTATATGACATACGAAAGAATGGAGCAAGATTATCGGTATTTGATGAATATGATGGGACTATTCGGCAGGTAGAATATGTTTACGATAAATATAGTAAAGCACTGAATAAAACCAGCATAACCCAATATTGGGTGAAAAGCAATGAAAAGTGGATTCCAGTCATGAATGAAAAAGGGTTATAAAATTAAAATAACGGAGAAGTAACCGTAATGTTGACATTTCAAGATTTAGTGAGTCAATACTGGAAATATTACTTGGCATTGGAAAACAGATTCCTAGAAACAGAACGCTATGTAGAATTTGACTTGAGTAATGGAATGGTATACTCAATGGAGTATATGATGCTCTTTCAGACAATTTGCAGTGAAATTGATGTGGTTGGAAAAGCTTATGCCGGTATCTGTGAGCCATCATTCAAAGCTGATAAACGTACAGGTTTAAATGAATGGTGGTTCTATGTGACAAAAAACAATCCGAAGCTTGTTGAAGAATCTATTGTATTTAGGAATAAGATTAAACTTCAGCCGTGGAAGAATTACCGCATTAGGATCAATCCCGATAAAAAAGCGAAAAGATTCATCTTGGAAGAAAACGCAGGGACTCCGGCTTGGTGGAATGCGTATAATGGTGCTAAACATGATCGAGCTGGGAATAATGGAGATAATTATAAAAATGCTAGCCTTCAAAATGTTCTAACTGCTCTTTCAGGACTTTACTCATTGGAAGCTTCGTTGCTTGAAAACACTTTTGACCCTAGTAATGATGAAACGCTTCCAATGCGGCTCGAAAGTAGGCTTTTTGACAAGAAGCTGAAGTATTATACCAATTATGTTTCTTGTACGGATTAATCGGTTTGTTCCAAAACAGAAAAAAGATAGTGAAATAAACTCAATAGTAGAAAATTGAAATAGAAAGAGGTAGCCCAAAATGCCCAGAACCAAAGACAGCAAGAATAAGCCCAAAACTGTGACTGCTGATTTTGCATTCCAGATCGTAGAAAAACAGTCCGAGAGGAAAGCACTTTCTACTGAAATCGCATCCATTACTGCCAATGTTGATTCTCTGAAAGCTGACCTGAAAGAGAAGAAGGCTTCGCTGAAAGCTATCGACAAGGAGATTGTCAAACTGGAGGCAAAAAAGACGAAGGCAGATGCCAAAGCTGCGGAAGAAGCAAAAAAGGCAGAAGCAGAGACCGTTCTGAAAAAGCTGCTTGCCGAAGGCATGAGCGCTGATGAGATCCTTGAAAAGCTGAAATAAACAAGAATCCAAGAAAAAAAGAAATGCCGTGTGGACAAACTGAACTTCAGGAGTTCACGCGGTATATTTTGAAAGTCGCTATATAGTTTATAACGAAAATAAAAAGGAGCGTGAGAAGAATGAACCTATCAAAAATACATCACATTGCAATCATCGTATCTGACTACGAAGTAGCTAAGGATTTCTATGTGAACAAGCTGGGATTCTCTGCCATCAGAGAAAACTATCGCCCAGAGCGAAAGGACTGGAAGATTGATCTTCGTGTCAATGAACTTACGGAGTTGGAGATTTTCGCTGAGGAAAATCCTCCGAAGCGTGTGAACCGCCCGGAAGCCTGTGGCCTACGTCATCTTGCGTTCTGCGTGGATAGCGTGGAGCGGACGGTGAAAGAGCTGGCGGAGGTAGGGATTGAATGTGAGCCGATTCGAGTTGATGATTATACCGGCAAAAAGATGACTTTCTTCCATGATCCGGACAGACTGCCGCTGGAGCTGCACGAGTAATTATGGGAGAGAAAAGAGCATATAAACCCCGGAAGCCCGGCGGTGGCCGGAAGAAGCTGAAGCCGGAGTATGATGCCGGGAGGAATCTGAAAGAGCAGATGGAAAAAGCTGTGGCACTTTATGATTATGAGATGTCCTTGCAGGCCATCGGTGAAGAACTGGGATTAAATCCAATAAAGGTACGGAAGCTGCTCATTACGGCTGGTGTGTATGAATCGGATGTGGCCGAGAAGGTACAGGATACATTTGAGGAGTGTCGAGAAACACAAGACTACAAAACCTCCATACTCTCAACCGCAAAAGAGCTTAACCTTTCCAAAGCCTCCGTTACCTCGTACCTGCCATATAAAAAAGGTGTGTACTTCCCAAGTACAGTAGAAAAAGAAAAAATCAGTGTTGGAGCAGAGCGGCAGCGGAGATACAGAGCGATGAAGCGATGGAGGACTGATCTGACAAAAGAAAATTTCTGGGGTGTGGTTCTGGCTTATGCTGGTGTGAAATTTAAAACCTACTCCGGGTTGCCATTTACTTACGAAATTAAAAAAGGCAGAAATGGCGAGTACACGAAGGAGCTGTGGATTGACAGACGGGAGAAGAGTAAAAGTTTGGCATGGAGTTCGGTGCTGCTGGCACTACAGAATATTAAAAAGGTGGGAGAAGTGGTAGACCGCCCGAAAGCTCTGGGCGATATCCGGGGAGTGACTTACATTTATGGCATGTTCTATCGGTTCAGATTGATCGATGTGCCGGATGAAGTGAAGGAGAAGATGAAGAGATCGTTCAGTGAATCGTCCTGACACGGATGTGTCAAGGTTGCCCGTGTAGGAACATCAATAACGGTTACACAACGTTAAAATAGCAATATGTCCACGATGAACAGGCACGCCACCTGCTTATCGTGGGCGTTTCGTTTTATACAGTGTCTTTATGAATGACGGTAAGGTTCTATTTTGAACTTTGCCGTTTTTATTTTTGTCCAAAATTGTGAAATTTTCAAAAATGTATTCCAAAACGGCCCTGCGGATCCCTATTAGTATAGGGGCTTTCAAAATCTTTTGTGAAAAGGCTTTCCTCTAGTTTTATGAGTGAAAAACAAACAAAATCTGTATTCTAAAATTAGTCAGTTCAACAAAATTTGAAAAACTGGTTGCCATAAATCCATTTTAGATTGTTATAGGTAGAGGGGTACGTTGGAAAAATGAATTTTCTTTGAATTTTCAAAAGGCCCGGTTTAAAAACAGCCCTTTGAGTTTGTATAGGGTGTAAGGACTATTTTTCCAGGCTGACCGCTTCTCTGTGGTTTCACTTGTGAAAGCCCCTGATTCCTTACAAAGCTACATCGTACCTTGATAATTTCATGAGCCACCCCAGCAGGATACCTCTGGTACTGAATGTGCATTCTGCGCGTCTTACCGGAAAATACGCCGGAGAAAATCGGGCAGGAACGGGCTGGGACAGAGTGGACGGTAGTTAAGAGCAAGATTCGCCTTTGTATACGAAACCGCTCCTGTGGGCGGTTTCCCCACGGCGGCATCTTGATGGGGATTGTGCTCCCCATACCCTCACATCGAGCAAAATCACATGATTTTGCCCATTGGTGGCCTGCTACAGCAGGTCACAGCCGGAGTGTAGATGCACTGCCGGGAAAATCAAACCATTGATTTTGGAAAGGAGACCCCATGCCACGAACAAAGAGAAAAGTGAAATCTATCGTAAAGACAAAAGTAATCTCCGCACGAGTTACAGAAACAGTACATGAACTTTTACACCGGCAGGCAGAAGATGCCGGAATGACCCTCTCTGAATTTGCAGCACAGATGCTGATGAAAGGCCGCGTGAATATCTCGTATGTGTTCTATGTCCACCCGGACGAGATCGAAGCTATCACACGGGAGTTTGCCGCCATCGGGAACAACCTGAACCAGATCGCAGCGTTCTTCAACAGCGGCGGTATCCAGTCCCGTGCGATGCACGAAAACATCAACCATGCGATTTCCTGCATTTTTGAAATGCGGGAGCAGGTCGCAGAAATGGCAGGGAAGAACTATGGCAATCTTAAAGCACATCGCAAGTAAGAGTTCCAGCTATGGTGCTGCACTGGAGTATCTGATTTTCAAGCATGATGAGCTTCGGAAAACTCCGATCCTTGACCAGAACGGAAATCGTATCATGCGAGATGAGTTTTATCTGGACGGTCTGAACTGTGAACCCTATTCCTTTGATGCGGCCTGCCAGCAGTTGAACCGCGAGTACCAGAAAAACAAAAACAAGAATGAAATCAAAAGCCACCATTACATCATCAGCTTTGATCCACGGGACAGCACCGAAAATTGTTTGACGGGGAAACGGGCACAGGAGCTTGGGCTGGAATACGCAAAAGCAAATTTTCCGGGGCATCAGGCATTGGTCTGTACACACATGGATGGTCACAACGGCAGTGGCAATATTCATGTACATATCGTAATCAACAGTTTGCGAAAACTGGATGTGCCTCAGAAACCCTTCATGGAGCGACCCATTGACTGCAAGGCAGGGTACAAGCACCATGTGACGAACGAGTACCTGAAACACCTGCAGAAATCCCTCATGGATTTGTGCCGCCGCGAATTTCTGCATCAGGTCGATTTACTGTCACCATCCAGAACGGGTGTGACCGAAGCGGAGTATTGGGCACAGCGGCGGCTGGATGAGAAAAAACAGAAAATCGAAACGGAAGGATTTACGCCCAATCCGACAAAGTTTCAAACACAGAAACAGCTTATCCGGGATGCCGTTGCCACTGCTCGTGAGAAAGCAATCTCGTATGAAGATTTTCAAGACATCCTGCAGGATGAATATAACATTTTTGTCAAAACACAACGTGGGCGTTATAGCTATCTGCCGCCGGAACGGAACAAGTTTATATCGGAGCGTTCTTTGGGGAATAGCTGCAAAAGAGAATGTCTGGAAGGATTCTTTGTTCAGAACGCCGAGAAGAATCTGCGGTACAAGGAAGATCCCATACTGATCTTTACGACCAGAACCAGGCTACGGCTCGTTGTGGACCTGCAGGAGAATGTTAAGGCACAGGAAAATCTGGCCTATGCGCTAAAGGTCAAAATCAGCAATTTGCAGAAAATGGCTGAAACGCTGGTATGGGTGCAGGAAAACAACATCAACGACCTGACAGAACTGAACGATCTGTGTAAGACAGCACAGGCCAATGCGCAGGCTGCGTATGAACGGCTGTCACAGGCAGAGGATGAACTGTACAAAACCAATGAACAGATTCATTATGCGGGGCAGTATCTTTCTACAAAAGAGGTTCAGCAGCAATTTACGAAAGCAATTCTCAAGAAAAAATTCCGTGCAGAGCATTCCAAGGAATTGGATGCCTATGCAGAATCCGTGAAATATTTCCGAGAAGAAAATGATGGAAAGCTGCCATCGCTGAAATCTTTGAAAAAACGGAAAGAAGAACTGACCAAAGAAATCGCGGAGAGGAAAAAGGCATACGCTCCCCTGAGAGAAGAATCCCGGCGTCTGGAAATTGCATCGGATAACGTGTACAGCATCTTCCGAAAGACCGATGAAATGAAATCCAATCTTGCATGGAAACGCGAGTGGGAGGCTAGAGTCCGCGAAAAGGCAAGGCAGGAGCAGGCTCGACAGGAACAGCGTGAGCGTCAACCGAAACGCAAGAAGCGCAGCTATGATATGAGCCTGTAAATCAGCAGGGTCTTCCACCCCGCACCCCGGAACCCTGTCAAATGCGTAAGCCCACAGGTGGCTTTCCCATCCGGCAGGGACTTTTGAAAACGATTAGGAGGAAGTTTGAGTAAAGAGTACATCAAGGCACAAACCCCACTACCCGCTTATTTCCCTTATCCGAAATTTCTGCTGCAGATGAGCCTTTCCCATACGGCACGATTGACGTATGTTTTGCTGCTGGACCGCATGACCCTTTCGCAGAAGAACGGCTGGGTGGATGTGCAGGGCCGGGCATATGTGCTCTATCCGTTGGCAGGGCTGGCGGAAGATCTTCAGAGCAGCATTTCCAGTGTCACCCGTGCCCTGCGGGAACTGGAAGCCGCACGGCTGATCGAACGGCAGTCCAACGGCTTTTCAAAGCCGAACCAGATATTTCTCGGTATCCCTCAGACTGCGCAGAAATGCCCAATCGGGATGCTCAAAAATGAGCAGCCTGATTGCTCAAAAGTGAGCAACACGATTGCGCAAAACTGCACACCTAACCAAATAAATAAGAACAACCTAAGATTGAACCAACTGAATAGAACTAAAGAAGCGTATGGGCGATATCGGAATGTTTTTCTGGAAGACTATTCGGAACTGGAAATGGAAATTGCAGAGTTGGATACTTTGATCGAAGACCTTTCAGCCTATATGCAGTCTACAGGCAGGAAGTACGCAGACCATGCGGCGACCCTGCGTAGCTGGTCAGCACGGAAGAAAAGACAACAGAAACCGGGAGCAGGCATCCCGGACTATACCTACAACGAGGAGGAAAGTTTATGACGGAAACGATCCAGACAGCGATGGACAGGCTTATGACGATCTCTGTGGAACCGCAGGACTATGTTGCAGAAGATGGGCTGCTGTACTGCGGCAGCTGCAAAACTCCCAAGGAAGCGTTCTTTCCGAACGGCATAAAACTGTTTGGGCGTGACCGCCATCCGGCTGAATGCCGGTGCAGGCAGGCTACAAGGGAAACGCAAGAGAAAGAAGAACGTGCAAGGCTGCATTACGAGAAAGTGCAGCGGCTGAAGCTGCAGGGCTTTACCGACTGGGCGATGCAGCACTGGACATTTGCAAACGATCACGGGCAAAATCCACAGATGCAGCTGGCACAGCGGTATGTGGCCCACTGGCCGGAAATGCAGGAAAAGAATGTGGGGCTGCTGCTCTGGGGCGGTGTTGGTACAGGCAAGAGTTTTATGGCGGGTTGCATTGCCAATGCCCTGATGGAACAGGAAGTGGCCGTCTGCATGACGAATTTTGCCCGAATCATGAATGAACTGAATAACGCCTTTTCCGGGCGGAATGAAGTCGTGGACAAGCTCTGTGGCTATCCGTTGCTTGTCATTGACGATTTCGGCATGGAGCGGGGCACGGAATATGCGCTGGAGCAAATTTATAACATCATCGACAGCCGCTACCGCAGCCGGAAACCGCTGATCGTTACCACGAACCTGACCCTGACGGAGTTGAAGAACCCGCAGGATACTGCACACGCCCGTATCTATGACCGTCTGCTGGAACTGTGTACCCCGATTGCCTGCACAGGCCCCAGCATGAGAAAGGACATAGGACAGGCAAAATTGAACTTGCTGAAAACACTTCTGGCTTGAATAGGAGGAACGCGATTGCAAGAAAACAGCACAATGAATTGGCTGGCGCAGATCCGCCAGATGAAGAACCGGGATATCCGCACGATAGAACAACATGAACTGCAGGAACTGCCGCAGGATGCAGTGGAACACGGACTGCCGCAGGAGGAAAGGCTGAAAAATCTGTTGGATAAAGTCGGAAATCCTTATTGCTATCTGGACAACGGAATTATTGTGAAGCTGAATTTCGCACCGAGAGGGAGCAGCACACTGCCGGAACGTATTGGCAGATGCTTTCAGTCTGCCAGCTGAAAAGGCAGAGAAGACTTCGGCAAGCTGCTGAAAATCACACAGAAAATTTCACACTTTAATTCGATAAAGCGCTGGACAAAGGATGATGATTCTGGTAAGCTGTTTGTGGGTAAGAAAATAGGAATGTGCCAACTGAGCAGAATTTGCTCGGTGGGCTTGTTCTACATAGAAAAATGTGGAGCCTTTCGCTTCTCTGACGAACAGTATTGCCGATTCGTTAAGGAGGTGGAAGGCTTTTGTTATACCCTGATATAAATTTGCAGAAGAGAACACAGCAAAATACAACCCGATACCGTACAGCCTTGTACTTGCGCTTGTCCCGTGAGGATGGCGATAAGACAGAGAGCGACAGTATTGCAAACCAGCGCACCTTGCTTGAAGCCTATGCCGCAGACCACCCGGAACTGTGTATTGTGGATGAGTTTGTGGACGATGGTTACTCCGGCTCGAACTTTGAACGGCCTGCGTTCCAAAACCTGTTCAGGGAACTGGAGCAGGGGACCATCAATTGTGTTCTGGTGAAAGATCTGTCCCGCTTTGGACGAAATTACATTGAAGTGGGACGTTATCTGGAACGTATTTTCCCGGTCATGCGGGTCCGGCTGATTGCTGTGACAGACAACTATGACAGTCAATCTGCGTGGAAGACCAGCGATTCCATCATGATCCCGATGCGGAATTTGCTCAACGATGCCTACTGCCGGGATATTTCCGTCAAGATCAAGAGCCAGCTTGCGGTCAAGCGGAAACGCGGCGATTTTGTGGGAAGTTTTGCAACCTATGGATACCAGAAGGACCCCAGCAATCATACCAAGCTGATCGTAGACGAACTGGTAGCGGAAACAGTGCAAGATATTTTCCGCTGGAAGATCAGTGGCATGAATAATCAGAGCATCGCAGACCGATTGAATGCGAAAAAGGTGCCGTCCCCGGCTGCACGAAAGTTGCAGAGCGGTGCAAAGCTGAGCCTGCATTTCCGCAAGAGCGATGAGCCGCCGTGGTCTGCCAAGGCAGTGGACCGCATTCTGCACAACGAGGTCTATATCGGAAAACTGGTTCAGGGAAAGACAAGGAGACTGGACTATCGCTCCAAAAAGAAAATGAACGTGCCGATGAGGGACTGGGTAATCGTGGACAATACCCATGAAGCAATCATTTCGGCAGAGCAGTTTGAACTGGTGCAGCGGATTCTGGAAACAGAAACTCGCAGGCCGAACGATGCCGAAACGGTGGCCCTGTTTGCAGGATTTCTTTACTGTGGGGACTGTGGCAGCCGGCTGGTGCGCAGGTCGGCCAGCTATAAGGGAAAGCGGTATATCTATTATCAGTGCTCCGGCAGCAAACAGAACAAGAGTAGCTGCACGAGCCATAACCTGCGGGATGAAAAGCTCTATAACATTGTGCGGAATGCGCTCCAGATGCAGATCCAGATCGTGATGGAGGAAGCTGAGTTTGTAGAAAGCATCCGGCAGGCTCGGCAGGAGCCATACCATGTACGGCGCATCGAGCGGCAGATTCGGCAGCTGACTGCAGAAAAAGCCCATACACAGGGCATTAAGGAAAAATTGTATGGGGATTACGCAGAGGAAATCCTCACACGGGAGGATTTTTTGAACTACAACGAACTGTACAGCAAGCGGATCGAAGAGTATGACCGCAAAATCACAGAACTGGAAGCAGAACGGCAAAACCTACAGACTGCTCCAAACGCTTATCCGTTTCTGGATGTGTACCGTAAGTATCGAAAATTGGAAGAAATCACCCGCCCGATGATTGTCGAATTGATTGAGAAAATCGAAGTCTATGAGGGCAATCGGGTGGAAATTACGTTTCGATTCCAGGATGAAATTGCAGACCTGCTGGAGGAATTGCACCAAAAGCAGCATGAAGTGTCAGCTTGAAAGAAGGTCGTGATTTATGGCAAGAGTAAGCAAGAAGGTAAGTGCGGCGCAGCGGGAAGCGGAGAACGCACCGCACCGTATCTGGAAAACCGCAATTTACGCACGACTGTCCGATTTTGATGATGTACTTCGGGATACGGAATCACTGGAAGTGCAGATTTCCTATATCAAGGAGTACATCAATCACCGGGATGATTTGATGCTGCTGGATGCATTTGCGGACAAGCGGTGCACAGGGATGAACTTTGACCGCCCGGAATTTGAGAGGCTTCTAAAAGCACTGCAGGAGCGGAAAATCGACTGCATCGTGGTAAAGGACTTCTCGCGTTTGGGCCGCAATTTCGTGGAAACAGGCCAGTATCTGGAACAGGTGTTTCCGCTGTTCGGCGTAAGATTTATAGCCATCAACGATAACTATGACAGCCTGAACAGCCAGAGCCGTGACGGGATGTTGGTGCCGATCAAGAGCATGATCAATGAGATGTACTCGAAAGACCTATCCCAGAAAATTCAGTCGTGTTTTCGTTCCAAAGAAGCACGGGGAGAAATCTATACTCCTGTTCCGTTCGGCTATAAAAAGGATCAGAAGAATCATTTGATTCTGGACGAGAAAGTCAGCGATGTGGTGATGCAGATTTTCTTCTGGAAGAAATCCGGCATGAAAGAGTACGAGATTGCAAAGAAGCTGTCCGCGCAGGGAATCCCGACACCTTTTACGCGCCGATGTCAGTTGGGTTATATGAGAAATACCTCACGGGTAAAGGCCCCTGCATGGCAGCCAGCTTTTGTGACAAAGGTTCTGGAAAATCCAGTCTACACAGGGACAATGGTCTATAATCGCATCGCCTACGATGAAACGTATCGGAAAATCGGGCAGAATCCACGGGAAAGCTGGCGGATGGTGCTGGACAGCCATCCGGCGATTATCAGCTGGGAACTGTTTGATGAAGTTTCCGCATTACGGGAAGCCGAGCAAGCAGTCAAGGAAGAGCGAAAAAAGTGGTGCAGACAGCGCAGAAAGAACAATCCGAACATCTTCAAAGGCAGAATCTTTTGCAAAAAGTGCGGAGAAAAATTGGTTTGTCATTGGCAAAGTGATGGTACGCTGTATTTTTACTGTGCATCTTGCCATGTTTCCATCTCAGAGAAAGACCTCTGGAACGGCATTAACAAGGAGTTGCACCAACGGATGGAAGAACACCGTGATTTGCAGAACATGGTACGGAAAAGTTCTGGAAAAAGCAAACTCCAATCAAAAGAAATAACTACAAAACGTAAAATTGAACAGGTGATGGGCAATG
>ERZ791812.45-NODE-45-length-79195-cov-7.815024_pt1 | contig 79195 bp, 60 predicted proteins | sample MGYA00510303_ERZ791812 | MGnify/ENA primary metagenome ERZ791812 (study PRJEB30046, sample SAMN00791985) | human gut metagenome | study: EMG produced TPA metagenomics assembly of the A metagenome-wide association study of gut microbiota in type 2... | reverse complement strand
ATTACATACCAGATGATAAGACAACAATTAAGCATGTGGATGAGATACTAAAGTTCTTATCAGTTATGACAGGGGATAACAGATATCAAGAGATATTGTCAGATAAGGAAGGAGTGAGCAATATGTGTGATGTAGCGCAGAGGCTTGAAGACAGGGGAATTGAGAAAGGGCTTCAGAAGGGAAGAGAAGAAGGACTTAGTCTTGGTGGCAATCAGATGATATATTCACTGGTCGAAGATGAGAGCATAAGTATGGAAAAGGGTGCACAAAAGCTTGGGATAAGTGTAGAAAAGCTGCGAGCTAATATGATTAATGCGGGATACAAGTGTCCGGATATGGAGTGATAACTGACAATATAATATATAAAGATAAAGCAATGCTGGGAAGAGCGGATACTGGCATTGCTTTTCTTTTATGGAGAAGCCTGTTTCTGTTCAGGGACTTACTTCTGCGTGTTCCTATAAGAACAATAAATAATTAATCTATATAGGCAAATTTCAGGCAGAAATACATGAAATTGCAGGAATATACCTATCAGGCAGGCACGAGGAAGTTTATCTATAGGCAGATTGGAAGAAAAAGTGAATGTTGAATAAGGATTCTGCCTGGATATGTCCTATAAATCAAGTGATAATGCGACTACCTATAGGTATCATGAACAACGAATCAATAATCAGATTAAGACATATTACAGAACTAGATAAACTGGTTCTTTTCAGTATTATATTCATAATTAATTGTTTTTAACTTATCAGTTATCTCTTTTTCTGAAACCATATAAGATTTACACAGTTCCTCTAATGTATAGTAATTGTCTCGAAGTTGTGTATTGATAAAGCTTAAAAGCATAACAGGGTCTTTAGGCATAGAAAAATCCTCCTTTTATTGTGTTTTTAGTGATTGCTCTATTGTTGTGCTATTTAGTATAGCATGAATATTTTCCCATATTAAGCATATTCTGTAAATGTAAGGCTTGTATATAAAATTGTATTAAAATAAATACATTTATGGTTGCACGAAAACGATTACTATGTTATAATTTTAACAAGCTAAGAAATATACTACTTAAATAACTGAATATTAAATTATGGAGGTTTTGTTATGGGAAAGAAATGGGTGTATTTGTTTACAGAGGGTAACGCAGATATGCGTGAGCTTCTTGGTGGTAAAGGTGCGAATCTGGCAGAGATGACTAATATTGGTCTTCCGGTTCCACAGGGGTTTACTATTACCACGGAAGCTTGTACCCAGTATTACGAGGATGGTAGAGAAATCAATGATGAGATCATGGGACAGATTAACGAACATATCGAGAAGATGGAACAGATTACAGGCAAGAAGTTTGGAGATATGGAGAATCCACTTTTAGTTTCTGTTCGTTCTGGAGCGAGAGCTTCTATGCCGGGTATGATGGATACTATTCTTAATCTTGGACTTAATGAGGATGTTGTTAATGTAATTGCACAGAAATCCGGCAATCCAAGATGGGCATGGGATTGTTATAGAAGATTTATCCAGATGTATTCAGATGTAGTTATGGAAGTTGGTAAGAAATATTTCGAAGAGCTTATTGACAAGATGAAGGATGAGAGAGGGGTTAAGCTTGATGTAGAGCTTACAGCGGATGATCTTAAGGAGCTTGCAACACAGTTTAAGGCTGAATATAAGTCTAAGATTGGCAAGGATTTCCCAGATGATCCTAAGGAACAGTTATACGGAGCTATAAAAGCTGTATTCCGTTCATGGGACAACCCAAGAGCTAATGTATACAGAAGAGATAATGATATTCCTTATTCTTGGGGAACAGCAGTTAATGTACAGTCTATGGCATTTGGTAATATGGGGGATGACTGTGGAACTGGTGTTGCATTTACAAGAGATCCTGCAACTGGTGCTAAAGGACTTTTTGGAGAGTTCCTTACTAACGCACAGGGTGAAGATGTTGTTGCCGGAGTAAGAACTCCAATGCATATTCAGGAAATGAGTGAGAAGTTCCCGGAAGCATTTGAGCAGTTTAAGGATGTGTGTGCAACTCTGGAAGAACATTACAGAGATATGCAGGATATGGAATTTACAGTAGAGCATGGCAAGCTGTTCATGTTACAGACACGTAATGGTAAGAGAACAGCACAGGCAGCATTAAAGATTGCATGCGATCTTGTAGATGAGGGGATGAGAACAGAGAAGGAAGCAGTTGCAATGATTGATCCTCGTAATCTTGATACACTTCTTCATCCTCAGTTTGATGCAGCTGCACTTAAGGCTGCAACTCCAGCAGGAAGAGGTCTTGGAGCATCTCCTGGCGCTGCATGTGGTAAGATTGTTTTCTCAGCAGAAGACGCAGAAGAGTGGAATGCAAGAGGCGAGAAGGTTGTTCTTGTAAGACTTGAGACATCGCCAGAAGATATTACAGGTATGAAGGCTTCACAGGGTATTCTTACTGTAAGAGGAGGTATGACAAGCCATGCAGCGGTTGTTGCAAGAGGTATGGGAACCTGCTGTGTATCTGGCTGTGGTGATATTGCAATGGATGAAGCTAATAAGAAGTTCACACTTGCAGGCAAGGAATACCATGAAGGAGATTATATATCTATTGATGGTACAACAGGCAACATATATGATGGACAGATTCCTACGGTTGATGCCAAGATTGCAGGAGAGTTTGAAAGAGTTATGGAGTGGGCTGATAAGTACAGAAAGTTAAAGGTTCGTACTAATGCAGATACTCCTAAGGATGCCAAGAAGGCAAGAGAACTTGGAGCAGAAGGTATCGGACTTTGCCGTACTGAGCATATGTTCTTTGAAGAGGACAGAATTGCAGCATTCAGAGAGATGATATGTTCTGATACTGTAGAAGAAAGAGAAGCAGCACTGGATAAGATTCTGCCATATCAGCAGGGAGATTTCGAAGCACTTTATGAGGCACTTGAAGGTAATCCGGTAACTATCAGATTCCTTGATCCACCTCTTCATGAATTCGTTCCTACAGAGGAAGAGGATATTAAGAAGTTAGCTGAATCACAGGGCAAGTCAGTAGAGACTATTAAGAATATTATTACGGGTCTTCATGAGTTCAATCCAATGATGGGACACAGAGGATGCCGTCTTGCAGTAACATATCCAGAGATTGCCAAGATGCAGACAAGAGCTGTTATCAGAGCTGCAATCAATGTTAAGAAGGCACATCCAGACTGGAATGTTAAGCCTGAGATTATGATTCCGCTTATCTGTGAGGTTAAGGAATTAAAGTATGTAAAGAAGACTGTTGTTGAGACAGCAGATGAAGAGATTAAGGCAGCAGGAATCGACCTTGAATATGAGGTTGGTACTATGATTGAGATTCCAAGAGCTGCACTTACTGCTGATGAGATTGCTAAGGAAGCTGATTTCTTCTGCTTTGGTACTAACGATCTTACACAGATGACATTCGGATTTTCAAGAGATGACGCAGGTAAGTTCCTTAATGCATACTATGAATCTAAGATATTTGAGAATGATCCATTTGCAAAGCTTGACCAGAATGGTGTAGGTAAGCTTATGAAGATGACAATAAAGCTTGGAAGACCGGTTAATCCGGAACTTCACATAGGTATCTGTGGAGAGCATGGTGGAGATCCTTCATCAGTTGCATTCTGCCACAAGATTGGTCTTGATTATGTGAGCTGCTCACCATTCAGAGTACCTATTGCAAGACTTGCAGCAGCACAGGCTGCTATTGCGGAAGAGAAATAATCCAATTTCTGACCATAACACGAGTTTCGGGGCATGGAAAGCGAAAGCTTTTCATGCCCCGAAATGTTATTAAATAAAATCGACTAGCTTTAAGGAAATAAATAGTTTTCCACCCAATGTGAGTGTATCGAGTTTTATTGAATATTTAAAAGAAAGTCAATAGTAATGATTTTTGACAGACATGTAAATTTGAAATATAAATTGGAAAAATTTTATTTTGAGTTTACCATTTTATCTTGATTTAGTTATGATATAAAATATATGTATAAATATGACAATATTGTTTTAGAATTAGAAAATTATGATACAATTAAGAAAAATTTTGCCTTGGAACAAAAATATCTTTAAGTGAAAGAGATGAGGAGTGAAGTAATGGTTGAGCGTAAAGTGCAAAGTGGCTATATAATAGGTATGGATAAATCATACATATTTACATACGACGGAGATTTGTTACAGTTAGTTCCAAAGGATGAAGAGTCAATAAAACCATATGATTGCTTTAAGAATATGAATATGAATTATGATGTACTGGAGGGAAATACTATTGGGTTTGATAAAGTATTCTTTTTGAATTGCCATTTAAAAGTGTATTTGTCAGGCTATATTGCAAAGCCCGCTGGATATGTATGCTTTAGCAATAATGAGAGAAAATTTGATGTGATTACTTTTAAGAGTGGAATAATAGATTATTTTTATCGACCAAATCATATTATTGACAAAAAAAATACTCAGTATGATTATAATACAGGTGAAGCAGCATTGAAATTAAAAACATTTGATAAGACTAGTAAAGAAATTGAAGTTGAAGTGGCTGGGAAAAAAGCAAAGTTGATGTTAAGCGTTACTTTGCCGGTAGAACCAGTATATATGCAAATAGATTATAATCTAGGAAAACCTAAATCTATATTTCAATTAGTATTTAATGAACCAGTAGATATAGAGGATTTTAGAGAAGTATATATGTGGATTTATAATTTGATGGTATTTCTTAATTTTCGTAAAGATATAAGTTTGGGGCAAATTGAATTTGGAAAAATAAATGAAGAAAATAGTATTGGAAAGATCGGATATTTATATTTAAATGAAAAAAGAAAAAATAATATTACGAATATAGATAGAATAATTGGATATAATTTTGTGTTTAATCATATAAATGAGCTGTTGAAAATTGTAAATAAAGAAGATTTGAATTTATTATTTATTCCTAGGAGCGAAAGAGAAGATAAAATTATATCAGCAGAAAAATATATGATATGTTGTACAAGCTTTGAATCTGTATTTAATTTTACTTTTCCAAATGCTAAAGCAGAAAGTTGTGAGAAAGCAAGTGAAGTGAAAAATGAGTTTTTACAATATATTGCTTGGAAAAGGGAGAAGTATAAAGGGCAAGATGCTAAAAAACGTAAAGAATTTCAAAAATATGCAGATATAATAGAATTATTGGATTTTGGTTTAGCAGAGAAGTTTGATTATTGTATTTTAAAATATGAAAAGTGTATTGATGAATATAAAAAGAAAATTTTGCGTAATTTCAATTTTGAACTAGAGGAATTTAATGATTTATCATTGCAATTTGCAAAGAAGAGGAATCTACTTATTCATAGTAGTGTAGAAGAGTTTGAAGATATACACATTTTTGCTTATATGATAGCAAGAGCACTTATTTATATTATGATATTAGATAAATCTCAGCTTGATTCATCAATGATAATTCAAGCAATTGATAAGGTTTTATAAAAATATAATCATAGAATAAGAGTCGTTATTGAGTATAAAGGCTTGCATTATATTTTTTATTTAAAAAATTTTTATAAAAAAATCGCACCTGCTAAACTGCAGGTGCGACACATTGCTAATATAACGAGTCCTACGCAGCTCCAGGACGGAACAACATATGACTCTAATAATATTATACACAATATTTATATGAAGTCAATTAAATATTTATTCTGAAAAATCTTCCGGAATATATTCATCTAAAAGATTTTCGTCCTTATCAAGTGTGGAAAATTTTTCACTTACAGGGTATGAAAAATTTTTGCCTATTTTTTGGAAACCATATTCTAAAAAGTGAGATTTTGGAATATAGTTATTCTCTGTGATATTATGTAATTGGGTAAAGAGCTTTACAATCCATTTTTGAAATTCTGTTTCTGGTTCTTTTTGATCAAGTTCGTTTTCATAATAATGTCTTACGATACCAGCAAATATATCAGCAAACTGTACTGCGGGAGTTACAGCAGAACTGACAAACAATGGCATTTCTAATATGTGATGGAAAGAACGTCCAAAATTTGTTTTGAACAAAAAGCCAGTAATCGCTTCAGCAATTTTTCTATCAGCATCTTCATGTACCTCATCAAATATCATCATTGCTTTTCCATAGTGGTGGTGGTTACAATAAAATTCCACTTTTTTTAATAACAGATAATATTGTTTTGGAAGATGATGCTCAGGAACAATAATTGATTCATCGGGTCTGTCCATAATTACAGCAAAAATGGCAGCGTCATAAGAAGTGATGATGTCAACCATGCCTTCAACATAAGTTTTATTATTTGTTCGATTTTTTGTAATAGTAGCTTCACGAATAAGTTTTGTAGACTTTATTTCGTCTTGTTTCCCATAAATCGTTTCTTTTAATTTATATATCTGATTTGTTATCGGTTTAATATCATTTTCATGGATACAAACTCCAAGTAAAATTGGATTTTTGGTTGAATCAGTAGGGCGAGGATATCCGCTTTCGTCTATGAATACAAGCATATAATTAAGTTGCTCCTTTAAATAAATAATGAAAATATTATACTATAAAAAGTGGTGAATTACCATATAAAAATAATATTTTTAAAAGCATAGAACAATAAAAAATCTATAGACTGTATTAGCCAAAGATTTTGCAGAAGCAATAGAGGTTTGACATTTTGCATTAACAATACAATTTTGCTATAATTCACATTATAAGTGATGTGTAAGATTTTACGAGTACTAAAGAGGGGAGTTGTGTTGGGTATGGGAAAAGAAAAACTTTCAGAAGAAGATATAAAAGCAAGATATATAACTCCAGCGGTAGAGCAATCAGGCTGGGATAAAAAGCAGATTCGTTATGAGTATGCATTCACAGCAGGTCGCATCATCCTAAGGGGTAATGTAACTTCACGAGGCAAGCAGAAGCGAGCAGATTATTTGCTATTCTATAAGCCTAATTTTCCATTAGCAATCATAGAAGCTAAGGATAACAACCATTCAGTAGGAGCGGGACTGCAACAGGCTATAGAGTATGCAGAAACTCTGGATGTAAAGTTTGTATATGCATCCAATGGAGATGGCTTTGTAGAGCAGGATTTAATAACTGGTGATATTCGCAATCTTTCATTAAATGAGTTCCCATCGCCAGATGAACTGTATCACAGATATGTAAATGAGATGAATTTCTCTGAAATTGGTGAGAAAGCTCTGCTAGAGCCATATTACTGGGCACCAGGTTATAAGACACCTCGTTACTATCAGAGAATTGCCATCGACAGAACTGTAAATGCTGTAGCAAGTGGCAGAGACAGGGTACTCTTAGTCTGTGCAACTGGAACTGGTAAAACATTCATGGCTTTTCAGATTATCTACAGACTATGGAAAGCTGGTATTAAAAAGAAGATATTGTTCCTTGCAGATAGGAATGTCCTTGTAGACCAGACAATATCTGGTGATTTCAAGCCATTCGGGGGTAAAATGACTAAAGTCGAGAATAAACAGCTCGACAGTTCTTATGAAATCTATCTTGCATTGTACCAGCAGTTAGCTGGTGATGAGGGCGTAGAGCCATTCAAGCAGTTTAAGCCTGAGTTCTTTGATCTGATACTCATTGATGAGTGTCATAGAGGCTCTGCTAAGGAAGAGTCTGCTTGGAGAAAAATATTAGAGTATTTCTCTGGTGCAACTCAGATAGGTATGACAGCTACACCAATTGAAACCAAAGAAGCATCTTCACAAACATATTTTGGAGAAGCTATTTATGAGTATTCTCTGAAACAGGGAATTAATGATGGATTCCTTGCTCCATATAAAGTCATTCGTATAGGACTTGATAAAGACCTTGTTGGATATCGTCCAGAAGCTGGAAAAATTGATGATAATGGCTATGAAATCGAGGACAGAGAATATAATATCAAAGACTTTGACAGGACTCTTGTACTTGATGAGAGAACCAAAGTTATTGCAAAGAAAGTTACAGAATTTTTGAAGAAAACTGACAGGTTCAGTAAGACCATTGTGTTCTGCGTAGATGTGGAGCATGCGGAGCGTATGCGTCAGGCTCTCATTGCTGAGAATAAAGACCTGTGGACTGAGAACCATAAGTACATTATGCGTATAACTGGAGATAATGCTGAAGGTAAAGCCCAACTGGATAATTTCATTGATGAGGACAGTACATATCCTGTTATAGCAGTCACAAGTAAGCTGATGACTACTGGTGTTGATGCTAAAATGTGCAAGCTCATTGTGTTGGATAACAATATAAATTCCATGACAGAATTCAAGCAGATTATTGGCCGAGGTACTCGTCTGCTTGAGGATTATGGAAAAACATATTTTACAATTATGGACTTCCGTAACGCATCAAGATTATTTGCTGATAAAGATTTTGATGGTAATCCTGAGGTAGTAATCGACATTACTGGCGATGACCCAGTAAATCCAGTAACAGGCAATGAAGACGATACTGAAAATACAGGAGATGATACTGGCAGTAATTCAGGTACTGGAAATACAGGAAATACTGGTAATTCTGGCGATGATTGGGGTAATGGTGATGGCTCTGAGAAGCCTAAGAAGTATTATGTCAAGGATGTAGAAGTCAAAGTTCTGTCGGAGAGAATACAGTATATTGATAAGGATGGAAAACTTATAACTGAAAGTCTTATCGATTACACAAGAAAGAATATTTTAGGACAGTATGCGAGGTTAGATGTATTCCTTAAGAAGTGGAATGAAGCAAAGAAGAAACAGGCTATCGTAGAAGAACTTCGTGAGGATGGTGTACTGCTGGATGCTGTTCGTGAAGAGATAGGTCAGAATGATATAGATGATTTTGATTTAATCCTGCATCTTGCATATGATAAAGAACCACTTACCCGTATAGAGCGTATAAAAAATGTTCAGAAGAGGGGATATCTCTATAAATATTCAGAACTTGCACAGAAGGTTCTAGGCGCACTTATGGATAAGTATGCAAGTGAAGGTTTGAAAGAGATAGAGGAGACAAAGGTTTTACAATTACACGAATTCCAGCAGTTTGGAAGTCCTATGAAGATTGTCAAAGCCTTTGGAGGTAAAGCAGCATATGAACAGGCTGTGAAAGAACTGGAAGATGAAATCTTCTCTGCTTAGTGTTTAACAAATAAAATTTGAAAGTAGGTTTTATCAATGGCTATAACTAATTTCGTTAAGAGAATACAAGATGTAATGCGTAATGACGCAGGGGTAAATGGAGATGCTCAACGTATTGAGCAGATTGTATGGACTCTTTTTTTAAAGATATATGATGCTAAGGAAGAAGAATGGGAACTCATCAATGATGATTATGTTTCTATTATCCCAGATGCGTACAAGTGGAGAAATTGGGCGGTAGATAATAAAGATGGTCAGGCTCTTACTGGAGATGCACTTCTTGATTTTGTCAATAATAAGCTGTTCCCTGCACTTAAAAATCTTGAGGTATCAGAGGATACTCCAATGAACCAGATGATGGTGCGTTACGCCTTTGAGGATGCCAACAACTATATGAAAGATGGTATCCTGCTTAGACAGGTCATCAATATCATTGATGAAATTGATTTTACAGAGTATGAGGAAAGACACGCATTTGGATCAATTTACGAGTCATTCCTTAAGGATTTGCAGAGTGCTGGTAATTCAGGCGAGTACTACACACCGAGAGCTGTAACTGACTTCATGGTAAAAGTTACTAAGCCAAGACTAGGCGAGAGGGTAGCTGACTTTGCCTGTGGTACTGGCGGATTCCTTGTGTCTGCTCTTAATGAATTATATGAGGAGAGCCTTAAATCTAACGAGAACAAGGAAATTTATAATAATACAGTTTATGGTGTGGAGAAGAAAGCTCTGCCACATATTCTCTGTGTTACAAATATGCTCCTGCATGATATTGATAACCCTGAGATAATTCATGGCAATACTCTTGAGACTGATTACAAAGAGTACAGAAAGATGGAAAAGTTTGATCTTGTCCTTATGAACCCACCATATGGCGGTAATGAAAAGGATTCTGTAAAAGCAAACTTCCCTATGGAACTGCGTAGTTCAGAGACTGCTGATTTATTCATGGATATTATTATGTTCCGCTTAAAGAAAGATGGTAGATGTGGAATTATTCTTCCTGATGGTTTCCTCTTTGGTACTGATAATGCAAAGGTAAATATCAAGAAGAAACTGCTTGAGGAGTTTAATCTTCATACAGTCATAAGAATGCCACATAGTGTGTTTGCTCCGTATACTTCTATTACGACAAACATTTTGTTCTTTGACAATACACACCCAACAGAGGAGACATGGTTCTATCGTTTGGACATGCCTGAGAGGTATAAGAATTTCTCAAAGACAAAGCCTATGAAGCTGGAGCATTTTGCACCAGCCATTGAGTGGTGGGATAATCGTGAGGAGATTGAAGTAGATGGATTCCCTAAGGCTAAGAAATATACGGTAGATGAAATCGCAGCCAATGGATATAATATTGACCTCTGTGGATTCCCACACGAAGAAGAGGAAATCCTTGACCCGATGGATTTAATTAATCAGTATCAGGAAAAGAGAGCATCCCTTAATGCTGAGATTGACCATGTATTAGAGAAGATTACTTCTATGTTGGGAGGTAACTAATTTGAATGCACAGGATTTAAAGAACAGTATCCTACAGCTTGCTGTTCAAGGCAAGCTCGTCGAGCAAAGAGCCGAAGAAGGCACTGCGAGAGAGTTGCTTGAACAGATAAAGCTGGAAAAGGATCAGCTCATAAAAGATAAAAAGATAAAGAAGTCAAAGCCATTGCTAGAGATTACTGAGGATGAGATACCATTTGAAATCCCTGAGTCTTGGGAGTGGGTGAGATTGGGAGATATATCTTCATATGCTCAAACAAAGAAAAAAATAAGACCAAATGATATTCAGAATGATATGTGGAGTTTGGACTTGGAGGATATTGAAAAAGATACAGGTGCGATATTAAATAAAGTATGTGCATCTGAAAGAAAGATATCAGGAGATAAGGTGATATTTGAGAAAGGTAATATTTTATACAGCAAGCTACGTCCTTACTTATTAAAAATACTCGTTGCTCCTGATGATGGAATATGTACTCCAGAACTTGTTCCTTTTGATACATATGGCGAGATTTATAATAGATATATCATGTGGGTTTTGAAAGCACCACATATTAATTTTGCTGTAAATGCTGTGTCGTATGGAGTGAAGATGCCCAGAGTTGGTACTGAAACAATGGTTAATTTGCTAGTACCGCTTCCACCACTTGAAGAGCAGCACCGCATCGTTGCCAAGATTGAGGAAATTCTTCCATATATCGACCAGTATGACAAGGCTTATACGAAGCTGGAAGCATTTAATAAAAAATTCCCAGAAGATATGAAGAAGAGTATTCTGCAAATGGCTATGCAGGGCAAGCTGGTGGAACAACGACCAGAAGAAGGAACAGCTGATGGGCTTTATGAGCAGATTGTTGCTGAGAAAGCTCAGCTTATCAAGGATGGCAAGATTAAGAAAGAAAAGCCATTGCCTGAGATTGCAGAGGATGAAATTCCTTTTGAAATCCCTAGTAGCTGGAAATGGGTAAAACTTAATGATTTATGTGAAAAAATAGGTTCAGGAAGTACTCCATCTGGCGGACGGAATATTTATAAAGAAGAAGGTATTAAATTTCTCAGGTCACAAAATGTATATAATGATGGAATACGTTATGAAGGTATTGTATACATTTCAGAAGAATTAAACAAAAAGGGCAGTATTGTAAAAGCAAAAGATATTCTGCTAAATATTACGGGTGGATCAATAGGTAGATGTGTGGTAGTTCCAGATGATTTTGATATAGCTAACATTAATCAGCATGTTATGATAATTAGAGGAGTAAATCTTGATATAAGATTTTGGATTCATAATATAATAATCTCTCCCTATATCCAGTCAAAGATAATGGATGTACAGGTTGGCGTTTCAAGGGAAGGTCTTAGTGCTGAAAAGCTCAAGAATTTTTTGATTCCACTTCCACCACTTGAGGAGCAGAAACGTATCGTTGCCAAGATAGAGGAACTTTTACCATATTGTGACCAGTTAATAAAATAGAATTATGGAGGTGTAATAAAATGGGAACTGTTATGGATATATATCAGTTAGTAAGAGATTTGATTGACGAGGCGAAAAATCAGAAAAATTTGGAACTTGTTGATAGATTAATTGAAATAAAACTGGCTTTATCTGAAATAGAAGATGAAAATCGTGATTTAAAAAAGAAGATTGAGGAGTTAGAACAATCAAATATTATAGAAGAGGATTTGGAACTTCTACCTAAAGGATATTACATAAGAAAAAGTGAAAAAGCAGAGGGAAAAGACATAAAATATTGTGCAGCATGTTGGCAAAATAACAAGAAACTTATGCCTTATATTGATTCAATTGGCAGTACAAAACAATGCAGTAATTGTCATAATATTATACATTAATGTATGCTCCGAAATGTTTAAAATGGAATATTTTTTCATTGCCCTAAATCATAATATGTTCTATAATAATATGAAAATATATATTGATTGGAGCGTATTATGGAACAAAAGAAAATCGAACCTATTCGTGATGCCAGAAAGCTTGGTAAAGCGAAGATGCTGATTCTTGGTATTCAGCATATGTTTGCCATGTTTGGCGCAACTATCCTTGTACCTATTCTGGTATCAGGATATTTTCAGGCTGCCTGCGGTGAGGAGCTTACCAGAGGTCTGTCTGTATCAGTAACACTTTTCTGTGCAGGCTTTGGTACATTGATATTCCACCTGTGTACTAAGTTCAAAGTACCTGCATTCTTAGGATCTTCCTTTGCATTTCTTGGTGGATTCTACACAGTAGCTAATCTTGACAGCGGTATGTATGCTGGAATGTCAGCTAATGATAAAGCTGCTTATGCATGTGGTGGTATATTTGTTGCCGGAATGCTTTACTTTGTACTTGCACTTATAATTAAGCTTGTTGGAGTCAACAGAGTTATGAAATTCCTTCCACCTGTAGTTACAGGACCTATCATTATATGTATTGGTCTTTCACTTGCAGGTTCAGCAATCACTAATGCATCAGCTAACTGGTTACTTGCATTTGTTGCACTTGCTGTAATTATTATATTCAATATATGGGGCAAGGGACTTTTCAAGATTATCCCTATTCTTATGGGTGTAGTAATTTCATATGTATTTGCACTTATTCTTAATGCATGCGGAGTACATAATCCTGATGGTTCAGCGATACTTAATTTCTCATCAATTGCATCTGCTTCATGGGTAGGAATTCCGAAGTTCCAGTTTATGAAATTTGATGTTACATCAATCCTTGTTATGGCACCGATTGCTATTGCAACAATGATGGAGCATATCGGAGATATGTCAGCTATTTCAGCTACAGTTGAAGAAAACTACTTAGCAGATCCGGGACTTCACAGAACACTTATCGGTGATGGTGTTGCAACAGCATTTGCAGGAGCAATTGGAGGTCCGGCTAATACTACATATGGTGAGAACACAGGAGTTCTTGAACTTTCTAAGGTATATGACCCAAGAGTAATCAGGATTGCAGCAGTATTTGCAATTATACTTTCATTCATACCTAAGTTTTCATCAGTTATATCAACTATGCCAACAGCAATTATCGGTGGTATATCATTCATGCTTTATGGTATGATTTCAGCTATCGGTGTAAGAAATGTTGTTGAGAACAAGGTTGACCTTACTAAGTCAAGAAACCTTATTATTGCGGGTGTTATATTTGTATGTGGTTTAGGCTTCGGTGGTGGACTTACATTTACAATCGGTGGAACATCTATAACACTTACAGCACTTGCAATCGCTGCTATAGCAGGTATTCTTCTTAATGCTATATTACCTGGTAATGATTATGAATTCGGTAAGAATCCAGCAGGTGACAGCAGCCGTGGAGTTTATGTTATGAACACAGACTCTGAAAAAGAAGAATCAGAAGATAATAAGTAAATAACAATAAAATTTGGAGGTACTTAATAATGATGGATTTTGAGAATGAGAAGAATATAACTATATTTACACATCCACTTATCCAGCATAAGATTTCAATTCTTAGAGATAAGAAAACAGGAACTAATGAATTTAGAAAGCTCGTTGAAGAAATAGCTATGCTTGAAGGTTTTGAGGCATTATCAGATCTTCCAACAGAAGATGTTGAGATTGAGACACCTATTGAGACTTGTATGACACCTATGATTTCAGGACGTAAGCTTGCAATTGTTCCTATTTTAAGGGCAGGTCTTGGCATGGTTCCTGGTGTACTTTCACTTGTACCAACAGCTAAGGTTGGACATATTGGAATGTATCGTAATGAAGAGACACATGAGCCTGTACCATATTACTGCAAGCTTCCACATCCAATAGAGGAAAGAACTATTGTTGTAACAGATCCAATGCTTGCAACAGGTGGTTCGGCAGTTGATGCAATTGACCAGATAAAGAAGGTTGGCGGAAAGCAGATTAAGTTCATGTGTATCATAGCCGCCCCAGAGGGAGTTGAAAAGCTTCATAAGGCGCATCCAGATGTTCAGATATACATTGGACATCTTGACAGAGAGCTTAACGCAGATGCTTATATTTGCCCAGGACTTGGGGATGCCGGAGACCGAATCTTCGGAACTAAGTAAATAATTATGCGCATGTAATTGCTTTGTGTTAAGAGATATGATAGTGTGTAAAATGCGGCTCCCAACGGGAGCCGTTTTTGTAACTTATATTATTTAATTAAGGAGATTTCGATGAGCAAGGAGGAAAACAGAAAGAATTTTTCTAAATATGTATCGCAGAATATTCTCGGAATGATAGGGTTTTCATGCTACGTTCTTGCTGACTCGTATTTTATATCTATAGCAAAGGGAGCAGACGGACTTACAGCATTAAATCTTGTTATGCCATTATATAGTATAATATTCTCAATTGGTGAGATGATTGGTGTTGGTTCAGCTATAAGGTATGCGATTAGTAAGATTAAAAAAGATGCAGATGCAGATGATTATTTCTGGAATGCATTAATATGGTGCATAATATCAAGTATGATATTCGTTTTTGCCGGAATATTTTTCTCAGCAGATATCATGCGTGTTCTAGGAGCTGATGAACATATTGTAGCAGTTGGAAATAATTACACTAAGATATTCATGTGTTTTGCACCTATGTTTATGTGCAACTATGTGACTAATGCATTTGTAAGAAATGACGGAGCCCCGGGAATTGCTATGAGTGCAACACTTTTTAGCAGTCTGTTTAATATAGTGTTTGACTATATTCTCATGTTCCCGATGAATCTGGGAATGGAAGGTGCAGCACTGGCAACAGCTTTGTCGCCGATTATAGGTATGGGAATATGCAGCATACATTTCTTCTCTAAGAAAAGCAGTGTCAGGCTTGTTGTGTGTAAGCCTTCAGTAAGAAAACTTGTGGCAGGAAGCCAGCTTGGTGTATCGGCATTTGTAGGAGAGATGTCGTCAGCTGTTATTACACTTGCTTTTAATTTCGTAATACTTAAGCTGGCTGGTAATGTCGGAGTAGCTGCATACGGAGTTGTGGCTAATATTGCAATTGTCACAACTGCGGTATTTAATGGTGTTGCACAGGGAAGTCAGCCACTTATAAGCAGTTGTTTCGGCAGGGGAGACAAGGATGGATGTACACAGTTAAAACGAATGGGATATACAACAGCATTTGTACTTGCAGCGGTTATGTATAGTATATTGTTTATATTTGCAGGACAGTTTGTCGCAGTGTTTAACAGTGAAGGTTCAGAAATGTTAAGGCTTTACGCAACAGAAGGCGTTAAGTTATATTTTATTGGAATATTCTTTGCGGGAATTAATATTGTAGGTGGCGGTGCATTCAGTGCAACAGAGGATGCGTTTAAAGCGGCAGTTGTTTCTGTGGCAAGAGGATTTGTGCTGATTTTAGGTGCAGTTTTTGTAATGTCAGCACTTTTTGGAATGACAGGAGTATGGCTTGCGTATGCTGTTGCTGAGGGAATAACAACATTTATAATGCTTGTAATGGTGCTAAGAGTGTGATAAAATATTTGCGGACAAAATTATCCCAGAGATTGGGAAAATATGAAAGGAGTCTATATAATTATGAGCAATATTGCAGACAAATTTGAAGAACTTGGAGTAATTCCAGTAGTAGTATTGAATGATGCTAAAGATGCACTTCCATTAGCTAAGGCTTTAGTTGATGGTGGTCTTCCTTGTGCAGAGGTTACATTCCGTACAGCAGCAGCTGAGGAATCTATCCGTCTTATGCATGAAGCATATCCAGATATGGTACTTGCAGCAGGTACAGTACTTACAACAGAGCAGGTTGACAGAGCTGTAGCAGCTGGTGCTTCAGTTATCGTAAGCCCAGGATTTGATCCAGAAATCGTTGATTACTGTATTTCTAAGAACATTCCTGTTATGCCAGGTATCGTTACACCTTCAGAGCTTGCACAGGCTGTTAAGAGAGGCCTTACAAGAGTTAAATTCTTCCCAGCTACAGCTGCAGGTGGAATTAAGATGATCAAGGCTATGTGTGCAGCTTACACTAATGTAAGAATCATGCCTACAGGTGGTATCAACACAGCTAACCTTGAGGAATTCTTATCATGCGATAAGATCTTCTGCTGTGGTGGTTCATGGATGGTTAAGGGTGATATGATTAAGGCAGGAGAATTTGACAAGATTAAGGATATGACAGCAGAGGCTGTTGCTCTTGTTAAGAAGATCCGTGGCTAATCACCAGTGATTGTTAATAGCAAAGATACATATAAACCCCGTATTCTGTTTTGCAGGATACGGGGTTTTGTACGTATATTATGTTTTTTAGTGAATTACAGATTAGAAAAAATATTCTCAATTTCTTCATGGGGAAGTACAAGGGCAAATCTTACATGACCTTCTCCAAGGCTTCCGAAGCTGCTTCCTGGTGTACATAAAACACCAGTCTTATTAAGAAGTTCCATAACATAATCAGCTGAACTGGTATAACCCTCAGGAATGGCAGCCCATACAAACATTGTGCCTTTAACATCAGCAGGTTTAAGTCCAAGCTTCTTAATTCCAGCTACGAGAGCATTTCTTCTTAACTCATATTCGGCACGGTTGTCAGCGACATATCCTTGCGGACCGTTAAGTGCAGCAACAGCAGCTTTCTGATATATAAAACTTGTTCCATAGTCGAATTGTGAGCGGACAGTTTTGAATTTGCTTACGATTTCACGGTTTCCGATAAGGAATGAAAGGCGCAGGCCGGTAAGATTATAAGTCTTAGAAAGAGAGTTGAATTCAACTCCGACTTCCATAGCACCTTCGTGGCTTAAGAAAGAGCCGCCAATTTGTCCGTCATATATAATCTCAGAATATGCGTTGTCGTGAATAATAATGATGTTATATTTCTTAGCAAATGCGATGAGCTTATCATAGAATTCATCAGGTGCAGTAGCACATACAGGGTTCAATGGATAAGACACAACCATCATTTTGGCTCTTTTTGCAGTGTCTTCATCAATAGAATCAAAATCTATAAGATAATCATTCTCTGGAAGAAGATTGTAATAAGCAATCTGTGCATCGCACAGGAATGGTCCAATCTCAAATATAGGATATCCCGGATTAGGAACTAAGCATAAATCTCCCGGATTGCATAAAGCAAGGGCAATATGAGCCATACCTTCCTGAGTTCCGAATACAGAGGTGACTTCATCAGGTGTGATAACGGTGTTGTAACGGCGTTTGTACCATTTGCATACAGCGTCAAGCAATTCATCAGTATCACCAAGTGAGTACTTGTAATTCTCAGGGTCAAGTGCTGCCTCTGAAACAACCTTCATAACAGATTCATCAGGCTTGAAATCAGGAGTTCCTACAGTAAAGTTATATACCGGCTTTCCCTGTGCAAGTCTGTCATTCTTTTTCTGATTAAGTATATTAAAAATGTTGCTGCCAAAGCGGTCAGCTCTCTTAGAAAATTCAATATTCATATGTATACTCCATTTCTTTAAATGCGTATCTGCATGCATTTTATTCAGACCCGAAATATAGAAAAATTTCAAGCCTATCGAATAAGATACTAGCATAATTAACAAAAGTCAATTTTAAGGTGTATTTTTTGGTGAAAATGTGATAGTTTTATATATGTAAGTAGAAATAAATAAGATATGGCGGTCTGCAAATGTTACATACAGGAACATTAAACGGTAGAATGCAGACAGAAAGGAAAGGTAGAAGATATGTCAGTACAGGATTATCTTAGTGCAGTAAAGATTGGTAAAAAAGAATATCATGCGTGTGTAAATAAGGGTACGTACCCATATCTTCCGGTTTTGGAGGATATTATTGACGAAAACAGTATTGACAGAGAAGTTAGTCTTGGAAGTGACCAGATTCCGTTAAGACTTGTGGTTGGAACATGTACAGCAGGTAGAACTACTGCATTTGCAGACAACTTCATGCCTATACTTGACTGGGGAACAGAATTTTCAGCAAAGTGGGCTTCGCTTAGCGACAGTCAGGTGAATGAAGGAATAAGAGACGACATTAAAGTATATGAGTACATGAATAAGTTCTATGTGCTTGAAGGTAATAAAAGAGTCAGTGTACTTAAATATTTTAAGGCGGTGACAGTAAGTGCACAGGTTATAAGAAAGATACCTAAATACAGTGATGATCCTGATGTTAAGATATATTATGAATTCATGGATTTTTATAAATCTACCAAGTTAAACGATATATATTTCAGTAAAGAGGGCAGTTTTACAACTCTTATGGAGCTGGTTGGAATTACACCAGGAGAACCAATGGATGAGGATGATAAGAAAGACCTTGTTTCGTGCTATCTTAATTTCAGGCTTGCTTATGAATCAAGAGGAGGGGATAAGTTCGATTTCCCGACAGGAGATTCATTCTTACGCTTCATTCATATTCACGGGTATGATGCTGTTAAGAAGATGACTAAGTCTGAGATGGCAAAGAATGTCGCCAAGACATGGGCTGAATTTGAGCTTCTTGATGACAACAGCGAGGTGGAACTTAAGATGACGCCGGCAGCAGCACCTAAGAAGAATATATTAAGCTATCTGCTTCCAATGGGTGGAGGTGTTAAGAAGCTTAAGGTTGGATTTGTGTATGAAAAGACACCGCAGGATTCAGAATGGTGTTATGCACATGAGCTTGGAAGACAGTATATTGATGATACATTTGGTGACCAGATAGAAACATATGTTGAGGAGAATGTGATACCGGAGCAGAGTGATGAGGCAGCAATTAACAGACTTATAGAGAAAGGATGCGACCTTATATTCGTGACATCTTCGGCGATGAATATGGCCGGACTTAAAGCCGCAATAGCACATCCGTCAGTAAAGATTCTTGATTGTTCCCTTAACATTTCACATAAATATATCAGGTCATATTATGCAAGAATGTTTGAAGCAAAGTTTATAACAGGGATTATTGCAGGCTCACTGTCAGATGACGATAATGTAGGTTATATAGCTGATAATCCGGTTTATGGGGCATGCGCGAATATTAATGCATTTGCACTGGGAGTAAAGTTTGTTAATCCCAGAGCTAAGGTTTACCTTGAATGGAACAGCGTTAAGGATAATGATTCGGAGGAAAATCTTGCTAAGAAGAATATAAGCATTATTTCTAATCAGGATATGATTACTCCGGGCAAGAGTAAGAGAAAGTTCGGGTTGTATAAAGCGAGTGATTCAGATAAGCACCTGGCTATGCCTGTATGGCACTGGGGAGTTTTTTATGAAAAGCTTATCCAGAGCATTATGAGTGGTTCATGGAGTAAGGATGAGGACGGCGATAATGTAAAAGCACTTAATTACTGGTGGGGAATGTCGGCAGGAGTTGTTGATCTTATATATTCAGAGAGTCTGCCATCAGCAACTAAGAGACTTGTAAAGCTCTTTGAGAAAGAACTTAAGGAAGCAAGGTTCAGAGTGTTTGAGGGTGAATTAAAAGATCAGCAGGGTAATATAAGGGTTGAAGAAGGGAAGCTTATTGATCCGGAACATATAATTACTATGGACTGGCTGCTTGATAATGTGGTTGGCAGACTGCCTCGGTATGATGAACTTACAGATAATGCTAAATTAAAAATGGCACTTCAGGGTGTTGTCAAAGAAGAAGAATAGAAAGCATGCTGCCTGCAGTGGTGGCTGGGGAATTATTAATGAAAATACTTGTGTTAGCTGATGTTGAATCAAAGTACTTATGGGATTATTTCGAAAAGGAAAAATTGGAAGGTATAGATCTTATACTTTCAGCAGGGGATTTAAAGCCCCAGTATCTGTCGTTTCTTGCATCATTTTCAAAAGTACCTGTTCTTTATGTGCATGGCAATCATGATGACTGTTATGATATACAGCCACCGGATGGATGCATTGATATAGAGAATAAGATATATGTGTATAAAGGTGTCCGTATTATGGGACTTGGTGGTTCTATACGCTATAAGAAGGGAAAGAACCAGTATACACAGAAAGAGATGAACCACAGAATTAATAAAATGTGGCTTTCAATAAAGAAGAACAGGGGCTTTGATATACTGCTTACACATTCACCGGCAGCGGGAATAGGTGACGGACCTGACGAACCGCATAAGGGTTTTGAGGGCTTTAATTATCTGTTGGAAAAATATAAGCCTAAGTATTTTATCCATGGTCATATCCATAGGAGCTACCAGATGAAGTTTAAGCAGGAATATGAGTATAATGAGAATACTAAGATAATTAATGGGTATGAGAGATATATATTTGAATATCCGGATGTTTAATCTGCACCGTGGCATATTAGCTTACCAGCAAATGTGCTACGGTGTTTTACATATTTTTGACATATTTTCATATGAAATACATAAAAATTATGAATATGGTACCTATTTCCTACTTAACATACATGTACTTTTTGAGTAAAAATTGCTAATATAACGACATAAACCCTTGCTGGTTAAAGCAAAATGCACAAAAAAATGTATTGAGGAGGAAAAGCAAAACATGAAAGCTATTATTAGCAAAGCAGCCCGTAGAAAATGGGCATGGGTACTTGCATTGGTTATGATTGTGAGTATCGTGATTCCTACATCACTTCTTACAGCGAAGGCGGATGTTGGAACAGTTAAATTTATTGATGGTGCGGCAGGATGGTTAGAGTCAGCATATGCACAGTGGGCCATTGATAATCAGGCAGAAGGATATACAGCATATATCAAGAAAGCCAGCCAGTCGGATTCTGCTTATGCAAGAATCGACAATGAACTTATCAGAAAGTATAAGAACTACTACAGGGTTGATGCAGTAGGACTTGCGGCAGGTGACTATGTTATTAAGGTAGTTCCTGTAAAGAACGGAAGGGAAGTTACTGACAAAGCACAGGTTACTAAGACACTCAATGTAAGTTCTTATGACAGATCCGGATTTGCATTTTCATCTGAATCAAAATATAAAACAGGTTCAGGTGCTTACAATGAGAATGGAACACTTAAGAAAGATGCAATTGTTCTTTATGTTACTAACGATAATGCAAAGACAATTAAGGCATCAGTAAAAGAGGCAAAGGGAGAGAAGGAATATACAGGTCTTCAGACAATAATTGATGCATATACAAAAAGTGCTAGCAAGGGGATAGAAACAAGAGCACTTGATGTTCGTGTAATCGGATGTGTTACAGATACTGCAATGGATAAGTTTTCAAGTTCATCTGAGGGAGTACAGATTAAAGGAGCTAGTGCTTATTCAAATCTTAATATGACAATAGAGGGTATCGGAGATGATGCAACAATCAATGGATTCGGTTTCCTCTTAAGAAATGCAGGAAATGTTGAGATGAGAAATTTCTCAATTATTAATTTCATGGATGATGGTATTTCTCTCGATACAGCAAACTGCAATGTATGGATTCACAATGTTGATCTGTACTATGGTAAAGCAGGTGGGGATGCTGACCAGGCAAAGGGTGACGGTTCAATTGACATTAAAGGTAATTCACAGTATATAACAGTTTCATATGTACATTTTTATGACTCAGGTAAGTGCTCATTATGTGGAATGAAGAGTGAGTCTGGTCCTAACTATATTACATATCATCATAACTGGTTTGATCATTCTGATTCAAGACATGCAAGAGTAAGAACAATGTCAGTGCATATGTATAACAACTACTATGATGGCAATGCAAAGTATGGTGCTGGTTCAACAATGGGTTCTTCATTATTCATACAGAATAACTATTTTAGAAACTGTAAGAATCCAATGCTTTCATCTAATCAGGGAACAGATGCACTTGGTGAGGGTACATTCTCAGGTGAGAACGGTGGTATCATTAAAGCATATGGAAATGTTATCGTAGGTGCACAGAAGATTATCTATGCAAATGCTGTTTCAGAAACAGGTGATTCTGCAAATGCGGCATCATTTGATGCATACCTTGCAAAGTCAGCAGATGAGAAAGTTCCATCTTCATATAAGACTGTAGCAGGTGCAACATCTTATGATAACTTTGATACAACTAAGGATCTCGGAGTTAAATCAGGAAGTCTTAATAATGCAGAAGATGTACCTTCAGTAGTAACATCTGCAAAGGGAGCAGGAAGCCTTGGTGGTGGAGTGATTTCATGGACATTCTCTGATAAAGATGATTCTGTATATGCCATAGATAAGGAATTAAAGGCAAAAGTTACTAATTACAAGAATACAGACCTTGTTTCTGTAGGTGGTACTAATGCGAAGATTGTTTCACCAGATCCAACAACAGAAGAGACTAAGGCAACAGAGAGTACAACAAAAGCTACACAGGCAACAACTAAGGAAACACAGACAACAACAAAAGCAACACAGGCAACAACTAAATCAACAGAAAGCGCAACAAAGGCAACTGAAAAGGAAACAACGGGTTCAGATGCAACAACATCATATGATAAGACAAGCCTTTCTTATTCAGGTGCGTATACAGATATCAGTAAGAAGAAAGATGCAGATTTCAAGAATGCAAAGTATGTATCATCTTCAAATGAAATTCTTAATGCAATCAGTTCAGCTAAGGCTGGTGATGTAATTATTGTAAAAGAGGGAACATATAAGTTCTCTGATACAATTGTAATTAATAATGCCATGAATGGAAAATCAGGCTCTTATATTATTGTAAAGGCTGAAAGTGGCAAGGAAGTTAAGTTTGATTTCTCAGCACAGAAGCTTGACGGAGCTAACAGAGGTGTAGTTGTAGATGGAGATTACTGGTATTTCCAGGGAATTAATTTCTATGGTGCTGGAGATAACGGAGTATTACTTGCTGGTAATAACAACATTTTTGAAAAATGTGTATTTGAAGCAAACAGGGATTCAGGTCTTCAGATTTCAAGATATGACACAACAGCAGCTACTAAAGATTTATGGCCATCAAATAACCTGATTATTAACTGTACATCCCATGATAACTGTGATTTCCCTGAACAGGGTGGTACAGGTGAGAATGCAGATGGATTTGCTGCAAAGCTTACATGCGGTGAAGGCAATGTGTTTGACGGATGTATATCATATAGCAACTCAGATGATGGATGGGATTTATTTGCAAAGAGTGCAACAGGTCCTATCGGTGTAATTACAATTAGAAACTGTGTTGCATTTAATAATGGAACATTATCTAACGGTGTTCATTATGCTAATGGAGATATGAATGGATTCAAGCTTGGAGGTTCAGGTGTTGGAACTCCACATAATGTAATGAATTGTCTGTCATTTGACAATGGTGCAACAGGATTTACAGATAATAATAACCCAACAGGTCTTACAATTGTAAATGTTACAGCATGGGGCAACGGAAAGTATGCTAAGAAGGGTAACTTCTTATGTTACAGAACATCAAGTGCAGCAATATTTAAGGGACTTGTATCAGCAGGTGCAATTGATTCAGATAAGTTTACTGGTAAAATGGCTGATTCAATATATTACAACTCAGGTAAGTATTATAATCTTTCAGGTTCTTTGTTTACTTCTTTAGTAAGTGGAGATAAGAAGGGAACTGTTGTGACTGACCCTGCTAAGACAGCTGGAATGTTTAAGAACACTGTTAATGCAATCGATATGAGCAAAAATATAGATAAACAGCTTAGAAATTCTGATGGAACTGTTAATATGAACGGTCTCTATGAGACAATAGGAAGCTATGCTTCAATGGGAGCAAGATTCAATGTTGCTAATCAGATGATTAGTGTATCTTCAAAGAATTCATCATCTGAGGTAACTAAGCCAGAAGAGACAACAAAGGCTCAGGAAACAACAAAGGCGACAGAGGCTCCAACAAAGGCGACAGAGGCAGCAACAAAGGAGACACAGGCTCCAACAAAGGCGACCGAGGCAACAACAAAGGCGACACAGGCTCCAACAAAAGCAACAGAAGCATCTTCAGTATCAACAAAGGGTGAAAAATTAATTCTTAATGCTAATGATGTTTCAACAGGAAAGATTAAGAGTTCAACTGTAGTTGATGGTCTTAAGATTGTTGCAACAAGCAAAAAGACTGTAACAGTTGATAAGAGTGATAAGGATTACAAGAATATCAGCTTTACAAAGAGAATCAAGCTTAGCGGTGCAGGAAGCAAATCTGCAAGAGCAATTGCATTTAAGACAGCAGGTGAATCTAAGGTAAAGATATATGCAACAAGCTCAGATACAGATACAAGCAGACTTATTAAGATTATTGATAAGAACGGTAATGATGTAACAAGTACAGCTAAGATACCTGGTTCTTCACTTAAGTCAGTGTCATTCAGATTAGATGAGGCAGGTGAATATTATATTGTATCAGAATCTGGTGGAGTTAATATTTATTATGTAGAAGTATCTAATGGTATAGCGTATTAATATTTTGTAAATTTCCCCGCACATAGTGCGGGGATTTTTTTGTAAAAACATTTTATGGTAAAATATACACAAAGACTTGACCTTGACATTGGTTCATAGTTTACAATTTGAACAAATAAAAGAAAGGAATGGTCTTTGTTATGAAAAACAAAAATAGAAGACGAATCAGTTGTCTGCTTAGTGCAGTTCTTTTGCTTGTTATGAGTTTTGGATTTGGCACATTTGCAGGAGCTGAGGAATCAGATTCATCAAAGCCTGTTGTCTGGATTGTGGGAGATTCGACAGTCAGTGCTTTCACAGACAATTATTATTATCCTAGATATGGATGGGGAACACAGATTGATAAGTATCTGGATGGAACTTTTGAGGTAAAGAATATTGCTTTATCAGGAAGAAGTTCAACAAGCTATACAGCAGATAAGGAGTATGGTGAGCTTATAGCTGGAATGAAAAAGGGAGATTTTCTTCTTGTTGGTTTCGGCCACAATGATGAAAAAGCGGAGAGCGGAAGATATACTAACCCTAATGGAGATTATAAGACAGCAGGCTCATTTGCTAATTCTTTATATGAGAATTATATAAAGCCGGCACAGGCAGCAGGAACAACTGTTGTTTTATGTACACCGATTGTAAGAAGAACTGCTGATGGCAACTGGTCTGACAGCCAGCTTCATGTTACAGCTGCTTCAGGAGAGTTTGAAGGAGGAAGTTATCCACAGGCAATCATTAATCTTGGAAAAGATCTTAATGTTCCAGTGGTTGATATGACTTCTCTTACTAAGAAATTATACGATTCATTAGGAGCATCCGAGACAGTTAATTTACATGCATGGACATCATCAAAGCCAGAAAGTGTAGACAATACGCATACTAATATCTGGGGCGGAACATATAATGCATATCTTGTTACTAAGACAATTAAGGAACTTAATGTAGCTGGACTTGCAGAGCATATTATTGATGCTAAAGCACCAACTAAGAGTGATGTTTTAAAGTCTAATCCTGATTATAAAGAGTCAGAATATTCAAATGATTTAAAAGACAGTGAATTATGGGCTAATGCAGGAATCTTTAAGGGAACTGTATTTGGAAATGTTGGCGGCAATGACAAGATAGCATCTAAATTCAAGCTTGAGAGTCTTGATAATGGTAATATCAATATTGCTGTTAACGGAGCAGGAAAGATAGCAAGTACTGCTGATGGAATTGCTATGTATTATTACAGAGTTCCAGCAAACAGTAATTTTACAATTACAGCAAAGGCGACTGTGAACAGTTTTACATCTAATGATCAGGTATCATTTGGTCTTATGGCAAGAGATGATATGTATGTTGATCAGAATAATAATAATACTTTAGGTGACTATGTTGCAGCTGGTCCACTTAAGCTTACTAAGAAAGGTTCTGTATGGAACTGTTTTGCAAGAAAGAGTGGCACTCTTACACAGGGAGGAACATGTGCTAATGAGATTAAGGCTGGTGAGACATATAACCTTAAAATCGAAAGTAATACAGATGGTTATGCATGTACATTTGGTAATGAAGAAACTATTACAGGTGGTTTTGATTTTAAATTAACTTCTGTAGATTCAGAATATGTATATGTTGGAATGTATGTTGCAAGAAGTGCTGATGTGACATTTTCAGATGTTAAGCTTGTTGTTGATGGTAAGGAGATTACATCTGCAGGCGAACCAGAAAATCCGACACCAGGTGAACCGGAGAATCCAACACCAGGTGAACCAGAAAATCCAACACCAGGTGAACCGGAGAATCCAACACCAGGCGAACCAGAGAATCCAACACCAGTAGAACCAGCACCAGAGCAGCCTGCTAAACCAGAGACACCGGCAGATCAGCCAGCTACAGATCCAGTGGTATCAGACAATAATGGTGTTGAGACAGGTGATTCATACCATATGGTATGGTATATTGCTGCAATGACATTAACAGCAGGAATTGCATGTGTTGAATTAAAGAGAAAGAAGACATTCGATAAATAAGTTTATAAGAATTTACTTCTCCTAATATTTCCAGAAAAAGCTTCCGGTTAACTGCCGGGGCTTTTTCATTTTTACATTAAAAAATATATTTTTATTAAGAAAAATCTTAAAATATTTAAAAATGGCTTGCATTATCCTATAGGCTGTGATATATTTTCTTAGACACAAAAACAAATGTCCGTCACAGAAAGACAGAACAAAGGGAAGTGTCTTTTAGATTTTACATATTGAAGGAGTTAAAAATGAGCGATAAGTTAAGAGTTGGTATCCTTGGCGGTACAGGTATGGTAGGACAGAGATTTATAACATTACTTGAGAATCATCCTTGGTTTGAGGTCGTTTTAGTAGCAGCTTCAGGACGTTCAGCAGGAAAGCTTTATGAAGATGCTGTTGAAGGACGCTGGAAGATGCAGACACCAATGCCAGAGTTCGTTAAGAAGATGACTGTATATGATATGGATAAGGATTTTGATGAAATTGTTTCTAAGGTAGATTTCGTATTCTGTGCAGTTAATATGCCTAAGGACCAGATTAAGGCTATAGAGGAAAGATATGCTAAGGCAGAAGTTCCAGTTGTTTCTAATAACAGTGCTAATCGTTGGACACCAGATGTTCCTATGGTTGTTCCAGAAATCAACCCAGAGCATCTTGAAGTTATTAAATATCAGAGAGAAAGACTTGGTACTAAGAGAGGATTTATCTGTGTTAAGCCTAACTGTTCAATCCAGAGCTACACACCTGCTCTTAATGCATTAAAGGAATTCGGACCAAAGCTTGTTGTTGCAACAACATATCAGGCAATCTCAGGTGCTGGTAAGACATTTGAACAGTGGCCAGAGATGGTTGAGAATATCATCCCTTATATTGGTGGCGAGGAAGAAAAGTCTGAGAAAGAGCCTTTAAGATTATGGGGTAAGATTGAGGATGGAAAGATTGTTCCTGCAAGTGATCCGGTTATCACATGTCAGTGTATCAGAGTTCCAGTTCTTGATGGACATACAGCAGCTGTATTTGTTAACTTTGAGAAGAAGCCAACTAAGGAACAGATTATTGAAAAGTGGAGAAGCTTCAAGGGAGTTCCACAGGAACTTAATCTTCCAAGTGCTCCAAAGCAGTTCATCCAGTATCTTGAAGAAGATGACCGTCCACAGGTTAAGCTTGATGTAAATTATGAGAACGGAATGGGTGTTTCACTTGGCCGTTTAAGAGAAGACAGTGTGTTTGATTATAAGTTTGTTGGCCTTTCACACAACACATTAAGAGGTGCAGCAGGTGGAGCTGTTCTTATTGCAGAGCTTCTTAAGGCACAGGGTTATATCACTCCTAAGGATGCAGAATAATTAAATTCTAATACACATACCAGAAAAGAGATGTCAGAGATGGCATCTCTTTTTACTTGCTTAAAAACCTATTATGATATAAAATTATGAAACGACTTAAAGAGTTAAGAGGGGACATTTACATTGAAGGAAAATTATTTTTATGCAATGCTGTCGAGAATGAAATATATTAACAGATGGGGACTTATGCAGAATACACGCCATGAGAATCTGTGCGAGCATAGTCTTGAAGTGGCATTCATAGCACATGCATTGGGAATTATCAACAATGAGATATATGGTGGGAATATTAATGCTGAAAGGCTTGCAATTCTTGGAATGTATCATGATGTTACAGAGATAATTACGGGTGATCTTCCGACTCCTGTAAAGTATTACAATCCGGTTATAAGAAATGCTTATAAGGAAGTAGAGCATGTTGCAGAGGAGCAGATGCTCTCAGGTCTGTCATCTGATATAAGAGCACATTATAAGGGTGTGTTATCAGAGACAGAAGAGGAAGAAGAACTCTGGAAATATGTAAAGGCGGCTGATAAGATGTCAGCTTATATCAAATGTCTTGAGGAAAAGAAGTCTGGTAATATGGATTTTGCTGATGCGGAAAAGACAATATATCAGGCTATTGTTGATATGAATATTCCGGAAGCAGATTATTTTATAAAAGAATATATACCAGCTTATATGGGAACTCTTGATGCTTCAGGAGAATAATAATTGTGTAATAGACACAGAAATGAGGGATATAATGGGAAAATCCGTATATATCGCGGAAAAACCAAGCGTGGCGCAGGAGTTTGCCAAGGCACTGCATGTGAACTTCACAAGAAAAGACGGATATCTTGAGGGTGGAGACCATATTGTGACATGGTGTGTAGGACATCTGGTAACTATGAGCTACCCGGATGCATATGATCCTAATCTGAAAAGATGGAGCTTTGACACCTTGCCATTCATACCAAAGGAATTCAAGTATGAGGTTATACCGGCAGTTGCAAAACAGTTTAATATAGTTAAAGACATTCTTACAAGGGATGATGTTGAATATATATATGTGTGTACCGATTCAGGACGAGAGGGAGAATACATATACAGGCTTGTGAGGCAGGAGGCAGGCGTTAAGGGGAAGAAAGAACGTCGTGTGTGGATTGATTCTCAGACAGAGGAAGAGATTCTTAAAGGAATTAATACAGCCAGAGACATATCTGAATATGATAATCTGAGTGATTCAGCGTATCTTCGTGCTAAAGAAGATTATCTTATGGGAATTAATTTCTCAAGAGTTCTTACATTGAAATATGGACGCAATATTGCTAATTACCTGCACCTTGACAGGGCAGTTGTATCTGTCGGAAGGGTTATGACATGTGTTCTTGGAATGGTAGTAAGAAGAGAACGGGAGATAAGAAGCTTTGTAAAGACTCCGTTCTACAGAGTTATTGGACAGGCACAGGCTGAAAATTCAACATTTGATGCAGAATGGCGTGTAAGTGATAAGAGTATGTATGCCGGTACGCCATATTTATATAAGGATAATGGTTTTAAGGACAGGGAAAAGGCTGAGGAACTGGTTAAGTTCTTATCTGATCCACTGCCGGCACAGGGAGTAGTTGATTCTATTGAGAGAAAGAAAGAAACCAAGAATCCACCGCTTCTGTACAATCTTGCCGAGATTCAGAACGAATGCAGCAAGCTGTTTAAGATAAGCCCTGATGAGACCCTTAATATTATTCAGGAGCTGTATGAAAAGAAACTGGTTACTTATCCAAGAACTGATGCGAGAGTGTTATCAACAGCGGTAAGTAAGGAAATACATAAGAATATAGGCGGACTTAGGAATTTTCTTCCTGTGAAGGAGATAGCAGAGCATATATTACAGAATAATATGCAGAAGGGAATTGAAAAGACAAGATACTGCAATGATAAAGCAATAACAGACCATTATGCAATTATTCCGACAGGACAGGGGTTTAATAATTTAAAGAACTTGTCAGTTACAGCTGCGAGAACCTATGAGATAATTGTAAGAAGATTCTTAAGTATATTCTATCCACCGGCTATTTATCAGAAGGTAAGTATTACCAGTGATGTAAAGAATGAAAAGCTGTATGCTTCATTTAAAGTGCTTGTAGATGAAGGGTATCTTAGCGTAGCTAAGAACTCATTTGCAAAGGCGAGAAATGATGCAAAAGTAAAGGATGATGATAGCGTCGATAATAAGGAAGATAATAAATGTGATGCAGCTTTATTTGAGGTATTGAAAAAATACAGAAAAGGTTCTACAATCACATTTAATGGGTTTAATATCAAAGAAGGTGAAACATCACCTCCTAAGAGATATAATTCAGGTTCTATTATTCTTGCAATGGAGAATGCAGGACAGCTTATTGAAGATGAGGAACTGCGTGCCCAGATTAAGGGTAGTGGAATAGGAACAAGTGCTACCAGAGCTGAAATCCTTAAAAAACTTAATACTATTAAGTATATTTCTATTAATTCTAAGACACAGATTATTACACCTACATTTTTAGGTGAGATAATATATGATGTTGTAGACAATTCTATCAGGCATCTGCTTAATCCGGAGCTTACGGCAAGCTGGGAAAAAGGACTTACAGGTGTAGCAGAGGGGAATATTACAGCAGATGAGTATATGGAAAAGCTTGATGGTTTTGTTTCGAGAAGAACAAGGGCTGTTATGGCATTAAGGAATCAGGCGGGGCTTATAGGACTTTTTAACGAGACCGCTAAGAATTATAAGTAAATGAGTGAAAGGAATTAAATATATGTGCGGAATTGCAGGATATGTAGGGGACAGAGAAAGCGCAGATGTACTTGTAGATGCATTATCTAAGCTTGAATACAGAGGATATGATTCAGCAGGTATTGCGGTATTTGATCATGGTAATATAAAGGTCAAGAAGTGCAAGGGAAGACTTGCCAACCTTGTTGAGAAGATGGATGAAGAAGGAAAACCACAAGGACATGTTGGAATTGGTCATACAAGATGGGCTACGCATGGAGAACCATCAGACATTAATTCACATCCACATGGCAATAAGAGAGTTACTATTGTACATAACGGTATTATTGAGAACTATAAGAAGCTTAAGGATTTTCTTGTCGGAGAGGGATATAGCTTTGCAAGTGAAACAGATACTGAAGTTGCAGCAAAGCTGCTTGACTACTACTATGATGGCGATCCTATGAAGACTATTGCAAAGGTGTTATCAGAGATTAAGGGTTCATACGCACTTGGAATTATGTTCAGGGATTTCCCTGATGAAATATTTGCAGTAAGAAAGGACAGTCCTCTTATTGTTGGTGTTGGAGAACATGAGAATTTTATAGCATCTGATGTACCGGCTATTATTCATTATACAAGAGATTATTATCTTCTTGACCAGAATGAGATTGCAGTTATTAAGAAGGATTCAGTTAAGATATATGATGTTCATGGCAATGAGATACATAAGGAATTAAATACTGCTGACTGGGATGTTGATGCTGCAGAAAAGGGTGGTTATGCTCATTTTATGCTTAAGGAAATCCATGAGCAGCCAGATTCTGTAAAGAGAACAATCATGCCAAGAATCATGGACGATATGCCTGATTTCAGTGCAGAAGGATTCAATCCTGATAAGTTAAAGAATTATAAGAATATATATATTGTTGCCTGTGGTACTGCAATGCATGCCGGAATGGTCGGTAAATATATAATAGAAAAGATAGCAAGAGTATCTGTAACTGTTGATATTGCATCAGAATTCAGATACAGAGATCCTCTTATTAGTGAAGATGACCTTATGATTGTTATATCACAGTCAGGTGAGACTGCTGATACTAAGGCTGCACTTGAACTTGCAAAACAGGCAGGTGCTGATACTATGGCAATTGTTAATGTCAAGGGTTCATCAATTGCAAGAGAAGCAGATATGGTTGTATATACACATGCGGGTCCTGAGATTTCAGTTGCTTCAACCAAGGCATATATGGTTCAGATATCAATTATGTATTTAATTGCATTTGAATTAGCATATGCTAATGGTAAGATGGACGAGGCAGAATGCAGCAGATATACTAAGATGCTTGAAGAAATACCTGAGGTTATTGAAGAAGCCATTGCACTTGAGAGTAAGTGTCAGTTTGCAGCATCCAAGCTTATTAATGCAGACAGTCTTCTTTATATAGGACGAGGTCTTGATTATGCACTCAGTATGGAAGGTTCTCTTAAGTTAAAGGAGATATCTTATATTCATTCTGAATCATATGCAGCAGGAGAGCTTAAGCATGGAACTATCTCGCTTATTACAGAACAGATGCCTGTAATTGCAATAGCAACACAGAAGAATCTTGAGGAAAAGACTATAAGTAATATTAAGGAAGTTAAGTCAAGAGGAGCATTTGTAGTGCTTATTGCAGAACCAGAGCTTGATATTGAGGATGGAGTGGCAGATATTGTTATTAAGCTTCCACAGGCAGACCAGCTTCTTATGCCTATGGTTGCGGCAGTCCCATTACAGCTTATTGCCTACTATACAGCAGTTCTTAAGGGTAACGATGTAGATAAGCCAAGAAACCTTGCAAAATCTGTTACTGTTGAATAATTGATATAAAGAGGATATTTGATATGAATAATGATGCATTAAAGATAAGTAATCTGTATGACCTTAATGAGACTATTGCAGCAAAGGTATTTGAAGACTGTACATATCCATGGGAAGTACTTGCGAAGATTGGTGATTTTATTGTAGAACTTGGCAATGCACTGCCAGAAGATGAATATGAGAAGCGTGGGGAGAATATATGGGTTCACAGAACTGCAAATGTATTTCCATCAGCTTATATTGCAGGACCTGCAATTATCGGTAAAGATGCCGAGGTAAGACACTGTGCATTTATCCGTGGAAAAGCTATTGTAGGTGAAGGCGCTGTTGTTGGTAATTCAACTGAGCTTAAGAATGTAATTCTTTTTAATAAGGTACAGGTTCCACATTATAATTATGTTGGAGATTCAATTCTTGGATTCAAGGCTCATATGGGAGCGGGCTCTATAACTTCTAATGTTAAGTCTGACAAGAAGCTTATTACTATTAAAGGACCTGACTGCAATATTGATACAGGTATCAAAAAGATTGGTGCTTTTCTTGGAGATAATGTTGAGGTTGGCTGTGGCAGCGTACTTAATCCTGGAACAATTGTTGGAAGAGAGAGTAATATTTATCCGCTTTCAAGCGTAAGAGGCTTTATTCCGGCAGGTTCTATATATAAGAAGCAGGGCGAAGTAGTAACTAAGAGATAATTATGTGAAATTTTTGTTTTATTAATGTAAAAATGTTGTGTCTCACATTGACTAATGCAAAAGTTTGTGAGAAAATAGTCAAGGCTTGGACGACGGCTTCTGGCCGTCGTTTCATTTATAGTAAACACTATGAATTACGAAAGGAGTAATAAGATGATTTACACACAGGAAGTAGAGAATATGTGTCCAGTAGCACAGGGCGTTCATCATGGAGCAGCTCCAGTGCCAACAGAAGGTAAATGGGTACAGAATAAGAAGGTTGAAGATATTTCAGGTTTTACACATGGTGTAGGCTGGTGTGCTCCTCAGCAGGGTGCATGTAAGCTTACTCTTAATGTTAAGGAAGGTATCATTCAGGAAGCTTTAGTTGAGACTATCGGATGTTCAGGTATGACACATTCAGCAGCTATGGCAGCAGAGATTTTACCAGGACTTACAGTTATGGAAGCTCTTAACACTGACCTTGTCTGTGATGCAATTAACACAGCTATGAGAGAGTTATTCTTACAGATCGTTTACGGAAGAACTCAGAGCGCATTCTCTGAGGGTGGACTTGCAGTTGGTGCCGGTCTTGAAGATCTTGGTAAGGGACTTCGTTCTCAGGTTGGTACTATGTATGGTACATTAAAGAAAGGTCCTCGTTACCTTGAGATGGCTGAAGGTTATGTAACAGGTATCGCCCTTGATAAGGACAACCAGATTATCGGTTACAAGTTTGTCAGCCTTGGTAAGATGACAGACTTCATTAAGAAGGGTGATGACCCTACAACAGCATATGAGAAGGCTTGCGGACAGTACGGAAGAGTTGCAGATGCTGTTAAGATTATTGACCCAAGAACAGATGAAGAAGTTAAGTAAGGAGGACAATTAGAATGGCTTTATTTGAATCATATGAGAGAAGAATAGATAAGATTACTTCAGTTCTTAACAGCTATGGTATAGCTAGTATTGAAGAAGCTGAAAAGATTACTAAGGATGCCGGATTAGATGTATATGCTATGGTTAAGGGTATCCAGCCAATTTGTTTTGAAAATGCATGCTGGGCTTACACAGTAGGTGCAGCAATCGCTATCAAGAAGGGTGCAAGAAAGGCTTCAGAAGCTGCTGCAGCTATCGGTGAAGGTCTTCAGGCATTCTGTATTCCAGGTTCAGTTGCTGACCAGAGAAAGGTTGGTCTTGGACATGGTAACTTAGGAAAGATGTTACTTGAAGAAGAGACAGAATGTTTTGCATTCCTTGCAGGTCATGAATCATTCGCTGCTGCTGAAGGTGCTATCGGTATTGCAGAGAAGGCTAACAAGGTTAGACAGAAACCTCTTAGAGTTATCCTTAACGGTCTTGGTAAGGATGCTGCTAAGATTATCTCAAGAATTAACGGATTCACATTCGTTGAGACAGAGATGGATTATTCAACAGGCGAAGTAAAGGAAATCTCTAGAACAGCATATTCAGATGGTCTTCGTTCTAAGGTTAACTGCTATGGCGCTAACGATGTAACAGAAGGTGTTGCAATCATGTGGAAGGAGAATGTTGATATATCTATCACAGGTAACTCAACAAACCCTACAAGATTCCAGCATCCAGTTGCAGGTACATATAAGAAGGAAAGACTTGAAGCTGGAAAGAAGTACTTTTCAGTAGCTTCAGGTGGTGGTACAGGACGTACACTTCACCCAGATAACATGGCAGCAGGTCCTGCTTCTTATGGTATGACAGATACTATGGGACGTATGCACTCAGATGCTCAGTTCGCAGGTTCTTCATCAGTTCCAGCTCACGTTGAAATGATGGGATTAATCGGTATGGGTAATAACCCTATGGTTGGTGCTACTGTAGCTGTAGCTGTTTCCATTGAGGAAGCTGCTAAGAACGGTAAGTTCTAATAAAAAGTAATTGACAAAATATTGGAGAGTAACAGGTGATAAAAACCTGTTGCTCTTTTTTTTAATGCTTGACTTTTAGTGAAAATGTGGATATTCTTTACGGGATATAAAAGAATGAGAGATAATGAAAGGAAGATTATGAATTTTTTAGTTAATAAAATACTTGATGATGGCAGCGTTTCATATGGTCTTACAGGCTCAGGATATGTGGTATTAATAATTGTCTGTGTCTTATTAATGACTATAGGATGTTTTGCAAGAGATAATAATAGTAAACTGAATGTAAAACATATTGCATTTGCAGCAATGGCTATGGCTCTTGCGGTTGCGACTTCCATGATTAAAGTTATTAAACTGCCAATGGGCGGTTCTGTAACACTGTTCAGTATGTTATTCATAGTGCTTATAGGATACTGGTATGGAATAAAGACTGGTCTGACAGCAGCTATTGCATATGGAGTTTTGCAGTTATTACTTGATCCATATATCCTGAATATTCCTCAGGTGCTTCTTGATTATATATTAGGCTTTGGAGCACTTGGGTTGTCAGGAGTATTTTCTAAATCAAAACACGGTCTAGTGAAGGGATATATTATAGGAGTTATAGGCAGATTTATATGTTCTTTCTTGTCTGGCTGGATATTCTTTGCTGTGTATACACCAGAATTTTTTAATAGTGCGGTACTTTATTCAGTTGTTTACAATGGCTCGTATATCGGACTTGAAGCAGTGGTAACTCTTGTAGTTATATCCCTACCTTCTGTTAATAAAGCACTGGCATATGTTAAAAATAATCTTGTATAGAATAATTGGATAAATAATATAAAAAACTCATGCAGATTGTGGTAAATGTGATTACTTCAATCTGCATGAGCTTTTTATAAGTCGGCGTGACAGGATTTGAACCTGCGGCCTCGTAGTCCCGAACCACGCGCTCTACCAAACTGAGCCACACGCCGATATTTAAATGTGACTTATATATTATAGCGTATTTATGAGGAAGTGCAAGAGAAAGAATAAAATATATTTATATATATTTATACGATAAAAATAACTGCTATATTGATTTTAGATATGATATATGATATATACTATATAAATAATATTACGCAATGCGATAATAAGGCGGGAATGCTATTGCAAATAGGTTTAAGAGTAGTATATAATAAATATATAAGACAAATGAAATCACTCTATCCTTATATGTGGTATTACCTGCCGTAAGTAAAAAGGGGAAGAGTATGGGAGATTTAAAAGAATATTCAAAAGAAATAAAAGAAACAGCAGCCAATCTTAGAATTATAGATGACGCACTGTTTAGATTGATGGGAGAAAAGCCGGGTGTATGTGAAGAAATATTAAGAACACTTCTTGATATGCCACATTTACAGGTTGTGAAGGTTTCTGTACAGAGTGTGGTCCAGAGTTTTCAAAGAGAAATAACATTAGACGCGTTATGCATGACACAAGATGGAAGATATTGCAATGTTGAGGTGCAGAAGGGAAATTCCAATGATGATATCAGAAGGACAAGATTTCATGCGGCAGCGTTGACAGCAAAATATACACCTAAAGGTGCTGATTTTAAGAATATTCCAGATGTTACAATTGTATATATATCTGAGTATGATGTCTTAAAGAATAATCAGACAGTGACGCATGTAACAAGGTGTATGAAGAATGATGAAAGTTACGTTCCAGTGAAAGATGGAGAAGATATAATATTTGCAAACACTTGTGTTAATGATGGCTCGGACAAATCAGAACTATTGCAGTTAATGCTTAATAAAGAAGCATTTTATAATGATAAGTTTCCACAAATTAGCAATGCGATAAGCTATTTCAAGGAGACAGAAGGAGGTCAGAGTGAAATGTGTAAGGTAGTAGAAGATTATGCTAAAGAATATGCAAAGAATTCAATACAGGAAGCAATAGAAGCGAAGAAACTGGCAGATGAAGCAAAGAAACTGGCAGATGAAGCAAAGAAACTTGCTGAAGAAGAAAAACGAAAAGCTGAAGAAGAAAAACGAAAAGCTGAAGAAGAAAAACGAAAAGCTGATGAAGCGGAGAGCAGAGCTGGCAAAGCAATTGAAAGAAATTATAGATTAATAGTGAATATCCTATCAGGAAGAACATATGAGGAAGCGGCAGACATGTTAGGGATATCGATAGAAGATGTGAAAGAAGCAGAAGCAGCGATAAAGGCTATTGATAAATAATTAGTATCTGTAGTTGCAATGATGAGTTCTTTCGGACCGATTGTTGCACTTGATAATCTTGGAAGTACATTGCAGAACACATTTGCAGCAGGAAACAGAGTGTTGGATATTCTTGATGAACAGCCGGTAACTAAGGATATCACAGGTTGTGAGGAAGTTGAATTTAATTGTGCAGCTACTGAAAATGTTACATTCTCATATGGTGAGGAAACTATAATTTCTGATGTATCAATTCCGGTTCTAAAAGGAAGCATTATTGGAATTTCAGGAAGAAGCGGAAGCGGTAAATCAACAATTGCAAAGCTTGACGCAGCAGATGAGAAGATAATTGAGGCGTGCAAAAAGGCTTCAGTACGCGATTTCATATCAAAGCTTCCTGATGGATACGACACTAATGTCGGTGAACTGGGAGATATGTTATCAGGCGGAGAGAAGCAGAGAATCGGGCTTGCTAAAGCATTTTACATGACGCGCCATTCGTGCTTCTTGATGAGCCGACAAGTAATAAAGTCGAGACAGAATAAACTTGCAAAATGTATCTTAAAGGGGCAAAATATACTCGTATTATTTCATTGATTAAAGGTAAGAAAGAAGGATAGATATGGGACACGAACTTACTAAGAATGATATCAAAAAGATGGAAGAAGAGATTGAGTACAGGATACATGAGGTAAGAAAGGCTGCACTTGATGATGTCAAGGAGACAAGGGCTCAGGGGGATTTAAGTGAGAATTTCGAGTATCATGCAGCGAAAAGATTTAAGAATAAGAATGAAAGCAGAATAAGATATCTGCAGAGAACGATTAAGAATGCGACTGTTATTGATGATTCATCAGCAGATGATGAGGTTGGCGTTAATAATACGGTTGAGGTATTGTATGAGGATGATGAAAGTACTGAGACTATTAAGATTGTTACTACAATAAGGGCTGATTCGTTAAGTGGTATGATTAGTATAGAGTCGCCGCTTGGCAAGGCTCTTCTTGGACATAAGAAGGGTGACAGGGTTCTTGTACAGGTTAATCCACAGGTTGAATATTATGTTGTTATCAAGGATATTTCTAATACTGATGATTCTGATGATAATATAACTAGTTATTAATAAAATATAAAATATATATTATTAAGTTGACATGGTGGCGGTACACTTATATAATCTTAGTATACATTTGTTTGCGTAAGATTATTATAAGGGGTGCCGCTTTTGCAGTTTAATGAAGCACAGATACAGGCTATACAACATAATAAAGGACCGTGTATGGTAATTGCCGGGCCGGGTTCAGGAAAGACTACGGTTCTTACACACAGGGTAAGATATCTGATTGAGAGGTATGGCGTTAATCCATCAGATATTCTTGTTATTACATTTACTAAGGCTGCTGCTGAACAGATGAAGCTTAAGTTTAAGGGGCTGTCAGAGGGCAGAAGCTCCGCAGTGACATTTGGCACATTTCATGCAGTATTTTTTACAATACTTAAGGCAGCATATAATTATTCTGCACACTGTATTATTAAGCCGCAGATACAGCATGAATTTGTGAAAGACCAGCTGTGCAGGCTTGAACTGGAGTATGATGATGAGAAGGAAGCTGTAGCTGGTGTTTTGTCTGAGATAAGCCGTGTTAAGGGTGAAGCTGTTAATATAGATGAATATGAGAGCAGAAGTATTCCACCACAGAGCTTCAGAATGATATATAGGGCATATGATGATATGCTTTTAAGGAAGCATTTGATTGATTTTGATGACATGATAGTATTGTGCCGTGATCTTCTGATGCAGAGAGAGGATTACAGGATGGCATGGCAGAATAAATATAAATACATTCTGATAGATGAATTTCAGGATATTAATAAGGCACAGTTTGATGTTGTGAGGATTCTTGCTGACGGATACAGAAATCTTTTCGTGGTTGGGGATGATGACCAGAGTATATATGGATTCAGGGGTTCTGCTCCACAGATAATGTTAGATTTCAATAAGTATTATAGTGATGCAGTAAGAATTGACATGTGTATTAATTACAGGTCAACTGGCAATATTGTGCTTGCTTCAAGGGCTGTAGCAGAGGAGAATGAGCATCGTTATTATAAAGATATAACGACGTACAATTCACAAGGAGATACTGTGTCTGTATATGAATTCAATAGTCTGAATGATGAGAAAGCATTTGCTGCATCTGAGATAAGAAGACTCATTGACAGCGGAATAGCATCTGATGACATTGCTGTGTTATCAAGAACTAATGTAATTGGGAATATGTATATGTCAAGGCTTGAAAGTGATGGGATTCCATGCTGTGATTATTCGGCAGTACAGGATGTATATGAGCACTGGGTAAGCAAGGATATTCTGACATATATAAGGATAGCACTTGGCAGCAGGGAAAGAATGGATTTTCTGCGGATTATTAATAAACCACTCCGATATATAACACGTTCATATATTACACAGCCGGCAGATATTAACGCATTGAAGAGGTGTTGTGAGGGAAATGAGCAGATGAGTAAACAAGTGGAAAAACTGGTGTCTGATATTAGTATGATAAGAAGTATGTCTCCATTTGCAGCTGTTAATTATATAAGAAAGGGTGTTGGTTATGATGAGTATATAAGGAATTATATATATGAACACAAGGCTGATAAGGAAGAATTATATAATGTGCTTGATGAACTGGCACACAGGGCTTCACAGTATATGAGTCTGTCACAATGGCTTGATGGTATTGCAGAATACATAAGGCAGTGCGATAAAGACAGACAGAATAATACAGCAGACGGTGTGCATATGCTTACAATGCACGGCTCTAAAGGTCTTGAATATAAGATTGTACTGGTAATGGATGTCTGTGAGGGAATAATACCGTATAATAAGGCGGTTTTAGATGAGCAGATTGAAGAGGAGAGGAGACTTTTTTATGTTGCGATGACGAGAGCAAAAGAAAAGTTGTATCTTCTGTACCCCAAACAGAGGTACAACAAAGATACAACCCGTTCACGCTTTATAGAAGAGCTTCTTACTGCTCGTTATCCTCTTCTTCGTACAGATCTTCATACTCCATAGCATCTAATTCTTCGTCAAATGCTTCAGATACAAGCTCATATTCTTCATCAGATTCAATATTCTCAAGTACAGGTTCGTTGTCGCCTTCAACCTTGTATCTGTAAAGATATACCTCATCGTTGTCTGCAGCTTCACCCTCAAGTGGAAGAAGTGCGATATAGTCGTTATCTCCAGCAGGGAATATGCGTATTATTGCACATTCACATTCTGTGTTATCGTCAAGCATAAGAGTTACTGTGTTATATTCCTGATTATTATTCTCCATAATGTCTCCGTTCTGCCAGTAATGGCTTTAGTATTTTCTCTACTCTAACAAATATTATGTATAAAAGCAATGAAAATAAAGAAAAAACACTTGCTATTTTATTATGTAAGGTGTATATTATGTATAAGTTAATAATTTAAGTCAAAGGGGACGATTTTAGCAACAACGCTAGGATTGTCCCCTTTTTGGTTAAATTAATAGCATTTACAACGAATATTATAATCTGGAGGTTCACGCCATGGATAAAATCGATAAGAAGATAATTACATTATTACAGCAGAATGCAAGAATGCCATTAAAGGCACTCGCCGAGAATGTTTTCCTTTCATCACCGGCTGTTTCAGCAAGAATTGAGAGACTTGAGAAGGAAGAGATTATTGAAGGATATGAAGTTAAGATTAATCAGTTAAAGCTGGGATATCATATAACAGCATTTATTAATCTTGAAGTTGCTCCTGTGCAGAAACCGGATTTCTATCCATTTATCAAGTCATGCCCTAATGTTGTTGAATGTAACTGTGTAACAGGCAATTATTCAATGCTATTAAAAGTTATGTTCCCAAGTACCATGGAACTTGATACATTTATCGGCCAGCTTCAGAAGTTCGGAAGAACAAGTACACAGATTGTGTTCTCAACACCTGTTGCTCCAAGAGGTATTGATGTTAATCAGGAGATGCCTACAGATAATTAAATTCATCAAAAGTTCATAATTATTTAACCTATTAACACTGTCAGACACTTGCTGTTCTGGCAGTGTTTTTGTTATAATTATCTGAGTTTAAATTTCGTGTTACGAGGAGGTATTATGAGTAAGGCTTCAGATATATTAGATAATGTAAGTAAGGTCATTGTGGGTAAGAGAAATGTTTCAGAACTTGTTCTGACAAGTATTATTGCTGGTGGACATGTTCTCCTTGAAGATGTTCCGGGTACAGGTAAGACTATGATGTCGAAAGCATTTGCAAAGAGCATTGATGGACAATTTTCAAGAATTCAGTTTACACCAGATCTGCTTCCTTCAGATATTACAGGTGTGCATGTGTTTAACCAGAAAGAGGGGAAATTCGTATTCAGAAGAGGTCCGGTATTCGCTAATGTTATTCTTGCAGATGAGATTAACAGGGCAACACCTAGAACACAGTCGGCATTGCTTGAATGTATGGAGGAACATCAGGTTACTGTGGATGGTGAATATTCTAAGTTAGAAGAACCATTTGTTGTAATTGCAACACAGAATCCTATTGAGACAGCAGGAACTTATCAGCTTCCTGAGGCACAGCTTGACAGATTCCTTATGAAGATTAACATGGGTTATCCAGAGAAAGATGATGAGGTACTTATTCTTAACAGATTCTTAAAAGAAGATCCTTCTAAAGAACTTTCAACAGTTGCAACATGTGAAGATATTGTTGCAATGAAAGAAGATGTGAAAAATGTATATGTTCACCCAGTGCTTATTGATTATATTGTTGAACTGGCAAGGATGACAAGACAGCAGGACAATGTATCAATCGGTGTAAGCCCGAGAGGAACTCTTGGTATGCTCAATGCGGCGAGAGCATATGCGTATGTTGCAGGCAGAGATTATGTTGTACCAGAGGACATCAAGATACTTGCACCTGTAGTATGGGCACACAGAATTGTGTTACAGACAGGTTACATGAATATGGATAATAAAGAACAGATTATAGAACATGTTGTTAATAACACAGCAGTTCCTACTGAAGATTGGAAAAGATAATGAATGTATTATTGATGCTTATTGGTGTACTTATAGTATATCTGGCAATTAAGCTTGTATTTCGTTATAACTGGAATAAGGGGCTGGGTGTCGCTCTTGAATTTGAGAAAAAGCATGTTGTAAATGGCGAAACAGTTAATGTTGTTGAGGTTATATCCAACGAAAAACGTCTGCCGCTGCCATGTGTGAATCTTAAGTTTCAGGTGGACAGGGAACTTGAATTTCCTGGAACAGATACTAATTCAAGTGTGTCAGACCTTACATACCGCAATGATGTGTTCTCATTTCTGGCTAATCAGAGAATTACAAGAAGAATTCCTGTTAAATGCAATCACAGAGGTGTGTTCAAAATATCAGGCGTACAGCTTACATTTGCCGGACCATTTATGAATGAGATTAATGTTCTCAAAGTGGGTAGTACCTGTGAGATAACAGTTTATCCTAAGACTGTGGATAGTAAGAGATTCAGCTTTATAAGAAGCAGAATATCAGGAGAAGCAGAACGTAAGAAATATATGCTTGAAGATCCATTTGTGTTCAGAGGAATAAGAGATTATACAAGCAACGACAGCCTAAAGAATGTGAACTGGAAGGCAACAGCGAGAACAGGTAATCTGTGTGTTAATGAATATAATGAGTCAGTCAGCCGTAATGTATGTATTCTTCTTAATCTTGAGGATGATGGAATGCTTACATATGATTCGGTTAATGAAGAAGCAATAAGTCTTGCAGCTTCTGTGGCGGAAGGATTCATTAGACAGGGAATTAATGTCTCTCTTATTAGTAATGCATGTGATGTTGACACAAAGGAAGCAGTTGGTATAAGAGAAGGAGCAGGAGTTGGACATCTTGGAAGTATTAATACTGTACTTGCAAGAATGGATTTAAAGCTTGAAAAAGAAGAGTTTGCAGCGCTTATTAACAGAACATTTATAGAAAATGTTTCTGTCCAGAGTAGTGACAACAGTGTATATGTTGTTATATCAGCGAGCAGAAGAAAGAAGCTGCAGCAGACTATGCAGAAGTTTGAGAAAAAGTATGGACAGGTTATATGGATTGTTCCATATATGACTGGTGGAGAATACAGCCTTGATTATTGTGGTATCAGACCAGAGGGCTGGGAAGTGAAATAAGTTTATCAGGAGATAACATATGAATGAGTCGGGACAAGTTTATAATTATAATAAACTGAGAACAATAAGAACATTGACAGATATAATAAGCCAGTGTATTGTAGCGTTCGCATTTTCTGCATTTGTTATATTGGGACTTACGAATAAACCTGACAGTTATATTATTGCAACACTGCTTATGGCAGTTCCGGTTATTATAACTTATGCGGCAAGAAAGAATATACATAAGAATTTTCTATTTATGCTGATTCATGCTACTTTGCTTATAACAGCCATTATAATTGGTAATGGAGATGCAGAGTCTACAGCATATTTTGTAAGTGTACTTGCTGTGTGTATAAGGTCTGTAAGCATAAGAGTGGCTAATGCAAGAAAAACTGAATATATGAATGAACCGCTTTATGGGAATCAGTTTGCTGATGTAACTCAGGAAGACAAGAAAGCTGCCTTGCAGGCAGGAGAGAGAATGTCACCTCTGTATTGTCTGGTTATGGTCGCAGGAAGTCTTTATGGCGGTTCAGCAGGCAACAGACTGCTTGTTAACTATGAAACAGTATTATTTGTGCTGTTTGTTCTGCTTGCTTTTCTTGCTAACCAGTTAAAAGAGCTTAATTCTCTGTTTATAAGTAATGCTGGCAAATCAGAATTTCCTGCTGAGAGAATTACAGGAATTAACATGATAATGGTCATGGTTGTGTCAGGACTTATGATTCTTGGCATGATTCTGTTCTATAGTGGGGATTATGGCAATATATTTACACTGATTGGTTCAGGTTTTGTAGCAGTTGTAAGGATAGTGCTGAAGCTGTTCTTAAGACTTATAAGAGAGAAAGAAGAAGTCTCTACGATGCCCGAAGATTCCGTGAATCCAGTCACTGATGATGATGTGGTAAAGGGAGATAACGACCTTGCATTTACTGATAATCCTGTTATGAGTGCATTATTTACAGCATTTGCAATAGTTCTTGTAATTGCACTTGTTGTATTTATTGTCTATATGATTATCAGATATGCCAAGAATTTCAAAAAGTCACAGGATAATAATGGTGATGAGATTGAATTCATTGGCAATGACAGAAGAACAGAAGCAAGGATAAAGAGACGTCAGAGAGCAGAAGAAGCTAAGAATATGCCTGTTAATATGCAGTACAGGAAGGCATTCAGAAAAGCAGCAATAAAATCATCAAAGGCAGCCAGGGATTCGGATGGTAAATCACTTGAAAATATGCAGCCACAGGATATAACAATAAACAGAATAACTGACGATGCTGATGCTGCAGACAGAATTACAGCAAGTTATGAGAAAGCAAGATATTCTGATAAGAATATTTCCAAAGAAGAACTTGAATTTATGCTTGACTTTATAAAAAATGACAAGTATAATAAGCGTACATAATAAGTAAATGCTGTGAAGAGGACTATTAGATAGGAACCAGAGTCAGAGAACTGCCGGGTGGTGCGAGGCAGTCGAAGGAACTTATTGAACTCGCCTTGGAGCTGCTACCTGAAATCATTATGAGAAGTAGGAGTAGCCGGAAGCCAACCGTTATAGTGGACAGAATATAATACAACACATTTGTTGTACGTATTCAGTGAGTGCATAGCATAGCTATGAAGAAGAGTGGTAACGCGTGAGATTTATCTTTCGTCTCTTTGGGTGGAATTGCCCATGGACGAAAGATTTTTTTATGCTTATCTTTAAGGAAGCCTTTACTTATTAACAATACATATTTATATTTTCAGGAGGTTTTAGGAATGTTTGATTACAGACAGTATGAAAGAGGCTATTTTATGCCACCAGTTAAGTGCAATGACTGGGTTAACAAGGAGTATGTTGATAAGGCACCAATCTGGTGTTCGGTTGATTTAAGAGATGGTAACCAGGCTCTTGTTGAACCTATGAGTCTTGATGAAAAGCTTGAATTCTTCCAGATGTTAGTTGAAGTTGGATTTAAAGAAATTGAGATTGGTTTTCCGGCAGCTTCTGAGACAGAATATGAGTTCTGCCGTACACTTATTGAGAAAAATATGATTCCTGATGATGTTACAATCCAGGTTCTTACCCAGGCAAGACCACATATTATTAAGAAGACATTTGAAGCTGTTAAGGGAGCTCCAAGAGCAATCGTTCATGTATATAATTCTACTTCATTAGCACAGAGAGAACAGGTATTCAAGAAGTCTAAGGAAGAAGTTAAGCAGATTGCTATTGAAGGTGCCAAGTTATTAAAGGAACTTGCTGAAGCTGATGGAGGAAACTTCCTTTTCGAATACAGTCCGGAGAGCTTTACAGGAACAGAACCAGAGTATGCACTTGAGGTATGCAACGCTGTTGTTGATATCTGGCAGCCAACACCTGATAAGAAATGTATCATCAATCTTCCTGCTACAGTTGAGATGTCACTTCCACATGTATTTGCAAGCCAGATTGAATATATGTCTAAGTACATGCACAACAGAGAGAATGTTATTATTTCTCTTCATCCACATAATGACCGTTCGACAGGTGTTGCTGATGCAGAGTTAGGACTTCTTGCAGGAGCAGACAGAATTGAGGGAACACTTTTTGGTAATGGTGAGAGAACAGGTAATGTAGATATTATTACACTTGCAATGAATATGTATATGCAGGGGGTTAATCCTGAACTCAATCTTTCTGATATGCCACATCTTGCAGAAGTATTTGAAAGACTTACACAGATGAAGATTGATGACCGTCATCCATGGTGCGGTAAGCTTGTATTTGCAGCGTTCTCAGGTTCACATCAGGATGCTATATCTAAGGGAATGCATTACAGAATAGAAAATGATCCTAATAAATGGACAGTTCCATATCTTCCAATTAATCCGGAAGATGTAGGACGTACATATGATTCAGATGTTATAAGAATTAACAGCCAGTCTGGTAAGGGTGGTGTTGCTTATGTTCTTGAACATAACTATGGAATGGTTGTTCCTAATGCTATGAGAGAAGATCTGGGTTATGCTGTCAAAGATGTATCAGATGTTAATCATAAGGAGCTTTCAGCAGATGAAGTGCTTGAGATATTTGAGAAGAGATATAAGAAATATACACCAGTATTCAAGATTTCTGAAGTGCATTTCAAGCAGATTAATGGAATCCAGACTGTTGTGACTATTGATGAGAATGGTAAGAAATGCAATGTTGAAGATGGCGGTAATGGCCGTCTTGATGCTGTAAGTAATGCTCTTGCCAGTCACTTTGGAAAGCCTTGTGATATCTTCTGTTATGAAGAACATTCATTAAAGAAGGGCTCTGATTCTAGTGCCATTGCATATGTTGGTATTACAGGAGAGGATGGAAAGAATTACTTTGGTATTGGTATTGACCATGATATCATCAGAGCTTCTATTGATGCGTTAGAGTCAGCTATGAACAGAAGCCTTGAAGCATAATATTTAAATTGAATAATGTGTAATATAACCCATGTCCGGAACGTATACTAGAATGATACTGATTCAGGATATGGGTTGTTTTATTTATGTAGAATTAAAAAATCCCCCTCAAAGGGGGAAGCGGTACTATAGTACTAATGCTATTATACGCTCAGAGGGGAAAAGAAATATAGTTAAGGGGAAACTGTTGATTTAGACATTTTTGGAGGGATAGTAATGTTTTTTAGAAAACTATTAAGTAGTTTGAATGCAAAGGTTAAGAAAACTGCAGTTGGTGTTCTTTCAGTTGCAATGGTTGCAGGTTCTGTGTTTGCCGGTACATCTTTAAAAGCTGGTGCATACTCGAAAACACAGGATGTCCTTAATGAATTATTAGGAGCAGCAAAACCTTATGGTGTAGTTGCTGAAGAATTTAAGAATAGTAATCACAATCAGACATGTTTCGCGACTAACAAGCTTGTAATAACAGATCAGTGGATGAGTGCATGGCTTGATATGAGCGTTGGAACAACATATATCAAGAGTTTTGATAATTCTGGTTCATCAGAAGTTAATGTGGATAGAAATGCATTTAATAATCTTGTACTTGGAACTGATTATGATTATGAACCCAGAGAGAATAAATATTATATTAAAGATTCTGACGGAAAAAGAACAGGTGCTGTTATTAATGTGGCTAACTGCAAGGATACAATCAATGTTTATTATGCAGAGGATTATATGGATGTAACGGCAGCACTTGATAATGTATACGATAATTTCAAGGCGTATGCTGATACACCAGATTCGGAGGCTGATATAGTTATTGGTGCTTATGATGATAGAAAGATTGATCTTGCTTTATTTAAGAATAAGCAGATTGTAGTGGTAAATATGTATGCTAATAATTATATTGACTGGCAGGGAAAAGAAGTTTCATCTTATTATGGAGAAGGACAGCTCAACATAACAAATAAAGCACAGGGACAGTTTGTTATCATTAATTTGCTTGGCGGTGATGGTGATGCAGACATTAAAAGATTCAGCATTAATGGAAAGAATACAGGCGGATTAACAGATGTTGATGTATCAGACACGGTTATTTTCAATGCTGTTAATGTAACTGGTAATATTAATATAGGTGAGGTATGTGGTATAGTTGTTGCACCAAAAGCAGATATTACCTTAACATCTACATGTAATGGAAGAGCAATTTCTAAGTCATTTGTTAATGTCAATGGACAAATGCATTTTATATCAGATAATCAACAGCAGGAGACGACACAAAAGGAAACAACATCTGTAGCACAGTCTTCATCAGAAACAACAAAGTCAGAAGAGACAACAACTGTACAGGAGACAACAAAGTCGGATGAGACAACGGCTGCACAGGAGACAACAAAGTCGGACGAGACAACGGCTGCACAGGAGACAACAAAGTCGAACGAGACAACAGTTGCACAGGAGACAACAAAGACGGACGAGACAACAGCTGCACAGGAGACAACAAAGTCGAACGAGACAACGGTTGCACAGGAGACAACAAAGTCAAACGAGACAACAGTTGCACAGGAGGCAACAAAGTCGAATGAGACAACAGTTGCACAGGAGACAACAATGTCGAATGAGACAACAACTGCACAGGAGACAACAAAGTCAAACGAGACAACAGTTGCGCAGGAGACAACAAAGTCGAATGAGACAACAGTTGATGCTGGTAAGGAAACTAAGCCGACAAAACCAGAATCAAACGAAACAACAGCTGTTAATGAGACAATAAAGTCAAATGAAACAACAGTAGATTCTAATAAACAGACAAAAGAACATACAACTTCATCAACCCAGGTCACAAAGAAGACTGGTGAAGTTGCAGGAGATGAAGAATTAGTTACAGGAAAAGAAGATGAGACTGTTGATGGTTCAAGAGTCAGAAAAACTGGTGAAGTTGCGGCTGATGAAGAGGTTGTAAAGACTGGTGACAATAATCATGTATGGGTATATATTGTGATTCTTGTAGCAGCAGCTGTTATTTCTGGAACTGTTATTGTGATAAGCAAAAAGAGCAACAAAAGATAATAAATGTTAATGATATCAGAGAGGCACAGCAGTAATGTTGTGCCTTTTTTATTGGGGGTGGTATTGAAGCACTCTGCTTTTTTATGCTATAATGCAATATGTATGAGTCGGAGTAGGCTTTGAACACAAAATACAGTGAAGAACAAGGAGATGGAAGTTTTATGAAACATTTGATACTTGCATCGGGTTCACCAAGACGAAGAGAATTAATGAGTCAGGTAGGACTTGATTTTACTGTTGTTACAAGTGATGCAGATGAGAATATTAAAGAGATGGAGCCTGAAGATTATGTAAGAGAATTATCTTCTATTAAGGCACAGTCTGTATTAGAGCAATATGCAGATAAAGATAATTCTGTAATCGTTATAGGTGCAGATACTATTGTTTATCATAAAGGAGAGATTCTTACCAAGCCTAAGGATGAAGAGGATGCATTCAGAATTCTTAAGTCTTTAGAAGGTCAGATACATCAGGTGTATACAGGTGTAACTATATGCAGCACACATAAGAATGTAAGTTTTTATGAAAAGACTGATGTGTGGGTATATGATATGACTGATGAGGAAATCAGGGATTACATAAGCACAGGAGAACCTATGGATAAGGCTGGTGCATATGGTATTCAGGGAAAATTTGCAGCATACATTAAGGGTATTGAAGGCGACTATAATAATGTTGTCGGTCTGCCTGTTGCCAGACTTGTACATGAGCTTAAAGCATTTTAAGGAGAAAATATATGATTAAATTCGTAGCGAGTGACCTTGATGGGACACTGCTTCTTAACGGAGCACAGAGCGTCGATGAATCTGCTATACAGTATATCAATAAACTTGTTGACAAAGGCGTTATATTCGCACCGGCTAGTGGCAGGCAGATAACGAGTCTTAAGAGACTTTTTGGGACTGTCAGTGATAAGCTTGCATATATTGCAGAGAATGGTGCACTTGTGGAATACATGGGTGAAACTATTGGGAAGACTCCGATGGATAGGAAGCTTGCATTAGAGATAATTGAGGATGTAATTGAACAGCCTGATTGTGAGGTGCTTGTATCAGGAGAACATACGGCATATATTAAGCCTAAGTCAGAAGAATATTATTACAGAATGACCAAGGTGGTCAATTACCATACTACATTAGTTGATAAGTTCACAGACATTGATGAGGATATATTAAAGATAGCTGTGTGTGATATGACAGGAATTAAGAATTCCAAGGAGCATTTTATTAACAAATGGAGTGATAAGGCTTCAGTACTCGTATCAGGAGAACTTTACTTAGACCTTATGGATACTAATGTCAATAAGGGAAGAGGAATTGAACAGATACAGAAATATTTCAGCTTAAAGCCTGAAGAATGTATGGCATTTGGTGACAACTATAATGATATTGCAATGCTAGACAGGGTGTATTACTCATATGTTATGGAGAAAGCTGTAGATGATGTTAAGAAACACGGACGTTTCATAACAGGATGGGTAGAAGGAACATTAAGAGAGCAATTTAAAGAGATAAGATAAGGAGATTTAAGTTATGGATAAACATATTGATGAGTGTGCAAAGGTGTTTTTAAGAGATCAGAAACAGCTTTTTGATGAACCTGTTGCATATGATTTAGAGGAGGCTAAGGAATTCTTAGAGGATTGTATGGCGGTGTATTGTAAAGATATTAAAGAATTAAGAGAAGTGATGGATGATGAGGGAATGGACGTATCTGACTTAAGCAATGATGAGCTTCTTGAGCAGTTAGAAGTGTTCAGGCTTGATAATGGCGGATATTTCTTCGTGGAAGGATAGTACAGATGCGTATAACTGTTGTATGTGTAGGTAAGATTAAGGAAAAGTTTTATACCCAGGCAGTTGAAGAATATTCCAAGAGACTTTCAAGATACTGCAAGCTTGATATTGTTGAACTGTCTGATGAGAAAACACCGGATAATGCAAGTGATATAGTCAATGAACAGATTAAGAATAAGGAAGGGGAGAGAATCCTTTCAGCCATTAAAGATGATGCCTATGTATGTGCACTTGCAATAGAAGGGAAGATGCTTGATTCTGTTGAACTATCAGAAAAGATTGACAGACTTGGAATAGAAGGAACGAGTAACATAACATTTGTAATAGGAGGCTCTTTGGGACTTGCAGATGCAGTACTTAAGAGAGCTGATTATAAGCTGAGTTTTTCAAAGATGACATTTCCACACCAGCTTATGAGAGTTATTCTTTTGGAACAGATATACAGGGCTTATAGGATTATGAAGAATGAGCCATATCACAAATAATTAAAGAGGATAGAATATGAAAAGAAGAAAGAAACCATTTATTATATTAGCAGTTATTCTTGTTGTAGTTTTATTGGTTGCAGGATATATTAAGTTCTTTAATGGACGTCTGATATATTTCACAACAGGTATGAAGAGCGGTGAGCTTATTAAGACAGCAGGACAGAAGACAACTTATACATGCGAGGCAGATATTCTAATGTCTGATGTGAAGAAGGAATATGAGGAAATGTTTGGCAGTAATATATGGAGAGAGAAAATTGGTGATGCTGATTTTGAAAGCTATATTAAGGACCAGATTAAGAGTAAGTTAATGCGCGTCAAGGCTATGAATGTTAAGGCTAAGGAACGCGGTGTTGTGCTTGGAAGAGAAGAAAAAGATTCTGTGGGTAAGGCTGTTGATGCATTTTACAATGAATTAACAGAATCGCAGATAAGCAGTACAGGAATAACTAAGGATAAACTGAATACAATGTTTACTGAATTTGCAATAGCGCAGAAACTCTACGATGACCTTACTTCCAGCATGGATATTGAAGTAAGCGCAGATGAGGCAAGAGTTATTGATATCCAGTATATTGTATCAGATTCAGAGGAAGATATTAATAAAGCATATAATCTTGTGAATTCAGGAAGTTCATTCTTTGCTGTTGCCAAGGAATACAATGCGGATGGCGAATATGAGTACGAACTGAAACGTAGCGAGATGGATGCAGCATTTGAAAAAGCAGCATTCAATCTGTCTACTGGAGAAATGAGCAGTATAGTTGAGGCTGCAGGCAGATATTATATTATTAGATGTACATCGGATAATGATAAGGCTAAGACTGAGGTAAATAAGTCTGCAATTCTTGAAAAAAGAAAGTTAGAGCAGTTTAATGCTGATTTTGAGAAATATGAATCTGGTATATATATGGAATTTAATAACAGTGAGTGGAAGAAATTAAGTATTCAGGATGCGTATACATTGGAAAGCAGCTTTGAGGATACTTTTAATGCGTATTTTGGTAAGTAAATGAGGAGAGTAATTAATAATGGCAGCTAATAAATATGATGCTAACAGTATATCAATACTCGAGGGTCTTGAAGCGGTAAGAATGAGACCTGGTATGTATATTGGAAGTGTCGGAACAAAAGGTCTTAATCATCTTATATATGAGATTGCGGATAATTCAGTGGATGAACATCTTGCGGGTTTTTGTACACAGATAAATGTAACTCTTAATGATGATGGAACAGCAACTATCAAGGATAATGGACGAGGTATTCCTATCGGAATCCATCCTAAAGCCGGAATACCTGCGGTTGAGGTTGTATTTACAGTACTTCATGCAGGCGGCAAGTTCGGAGATGGCGGATATAAGATATCAGGAGGACTTCACGGCGTTGGTGCATCTGTAGTTAATGCACTTTCTGTATGGCTTGAGGTTGAGATAAGAGTTGATGGTGGTGTGTACAAGCAAAGATACGAGCGTGGAAAAGCAACAGCGCCGCTTGAAAAGATTGGTACATGCAGAAAAAATGATACTGGTACAACTGTTACATTTCTTCCTGATGGAGAAATATTTGAAAAGACAAGATTCAAAGCAGACGCGATAAAGAGCAGGCTTCATGAGACTGCATATCTTAATCCGGGGCTTACAATTGAGTTTGAAGATAAGAGAAAGGGCAGCGAGGATAAGGAAACTTTCCATGAGCCTGACGGACTTAAGGCATATATCAAAGACCTTAACAATGGCAAAGAGACAGTATGCGATATCGTCTACTTTAAGAAGAAGCAGGAAGATATTGAGGTTGAAGTAGCATTTCAGTTTGTTAATGAATTTGAGGAAAATATTCTTGGCTTCTGTAATAACATATACACTCAGGAGGGTGGAACACATATTACAGGCTTTAAGACCAAGTTTACAATGATTATCAACCAGTATGCGAGAGAACTTGGCATCTTAAAGGATAAGGATGCGAATTTTACAGGTCTTGATGTAAGAAATGGTATGACTGCAGTTGTTGCAGTTAAGCACCCTGCACCAAGATTTGAGGGACAGACCAAGACCAAGCTTGATAATCCGGATGCTGGTACAGTTGTTGCAAATGTAACAGGAGACGAGGTACAACTTTATTTCGATAGACATTTGGATGACCTTAACGCTGTAATTGCATGTGCTGAAAAATCTGCGAAGATACGAAAAGCAGAAGAAAAGGCTAAGACAAATATGCTTACAAAGCAGAAGTTCTCTATAGACAGCAACGGAAAGCTTGCCAACTGTGAGAGCAAGAATCCGGAGGAATGTGAGGTGTTCATTGTTGAGGGAGATTCAGCTGGAGGTTCAGCAAAGACTGCAAGAAACAGAAGAACTCAGGCAATTCTTCCAATCAGAGGTAAGATTCTTAATGTTGAAAAGGCAAGTATTGATAAGGTACTTGCCAATGCCGAGATTAAGACAATGATTAATTCATTCAACTGTGGATTCTTAGAGGGCTACGGTAATGACTTTGATATTAGCAGATTAAGATATAATAAGATTATTATCATGACTGATGCCGATGTGGATGGAGCACATATTGATACACTGCTTCTTACATTTTTCTACAGATTCATGCCTGAGCTTATTAATCAGGGACATGTATATATTGCTACACCACCTCTTTATAAGGTTGTTCCTAAGAAGGGCGAGGGTGAATATCTATATGATGACAAGGCACTTGAGGATTACAGAAAGAAGCATACGTCAGGAACATTTACACTTCAGAGATACAAAGGTCTTGGAGAGATGGATCCTGACCAGCTATGGGAGACAACTCTTAATCCTGAAACAAGAATTTTAAAGCAGGTTGAGATTGAGGACGCAAGGCTTGCAACTGAGGTTACAGCAATGCTTATGGGTACAGATGTACCACCTAGAAGAGAATTTATATATACGCATGCTAATGAAGCTGAGATTGATGCGTAAAAGCTAAAGGAGTAGAAAATGGCTGAGAAGATTATAAGGACTGAGTATTCTGAGGTTATGCAGAAGTCCTATATAGATTATTCCATGAGCGTTATTACAGCAAGAGCACTTCCTGATGTAAGGGACGGTTTAAAGCCGGTACAAAGAAGAGTGCTGTATGCCATGGACCAGTTGGGGCTTAATTACGACAAGCCTCACAGAAAGTCTGCACGTATCGTTGGTGATACAATGGGTAAATACCATCCACATGGTGACAGTTCAATATATGAGACACTTGTTGTACTTTCACAGGATTTTAAGAAGGGTATGGCTCTTGTTGACGGACACGGAAACTTCGGTTCTATCGAAGGTGACGGAGCTGCCGCTATGCGATATACAGAAGCTAAGTTAAAAAAGTTCACACAGGACGTATATCTTGCTGACCTTGATAAAAATGTTGTGGATTTCGTGCCTAACTTTGATGAGACAGAAAAAGAGCCTGAGGTTCTTCCTGTAAGAGTACCTAATCTGCTTGTAAATGGTGCAGATGGTATTGCGGTTGGTATGACAACTAATATCCCTCCACACAATCTTTCAGAGGTTGTTGATGCAGTATGTGCATATATGGATAATGAGGATATCACAACAGACGAGCTTATGCAGCTCTGCCATGGACCGGATTTTCCTACAGGCGGAATTGTAATTAATAAAAGCGAGCTTGGTGCAATATATGAGACTGGAACAGGTAAGATTAAGTTAAGAGGCAAGGTCGTATTCGAGCCTGCCAAGAACCGTTCTGAGAAGGACAAGCTTGTTATTACAGAGATTCCATATACAATGATTGGTGCTAACATAGGTAAATTTATATCTGATGTAGTAAGCCTTATAGAAACTAAGAAAACTACCGATATTGTCGACATTTCCAATGAATCTTCTAAGGAAGGAATAAGAATTGTCCTTGAACTTAAGAAGAGCGCTGATGTCAAGAATCTTGAAAATCTTCTTTACAAGAAGACCAAGTTGGAAGATACATTTGGCGTAAATATGCTGGCTATCGTTGATGGAAGACCTGAGACCTTAGGTATTAAGGATATAATAAAACACCACATTAATTTCCAGTATGAGCTTGCTACAAGAAAGTACACAACACTTCTTGAAAAGGAGAAGGCTAACAGGGAGATTAAGGAAGGTCTTATAAGAGCATGTGATATTATTGACCTTATTATCGAGATATTACGAGGCAGTGCTAATCTTAAGATGGCTAAGGACTGCCTTGTTAATGGTAATGTTGAGGGAATCAAGTTTAAGTCAGAGCAGTCAAAAAAGCAGGCTTCAGGTCTTGATTTCACAGAGAGACAGGCTGGTGCAATATTAGAAATGCGTCTGTATAAGCTGATTGGCCTTGAAATTCTTAATCTTCAGAAAGAATATGATGAATGTGTCAAGAAGATTGAGAAGTATGAAAAGATACTTGGCAACAGAAAAGAGATGGCTAAGGTTATCAAGTCTGACCTTCTTAATATTAAGAAGGAATATGGTGTTGCAAGAAGAACTGTAATTGAAGACGGAGAAGCTGCTGTATTTGAGGAAAAGAAGATTCCAGAGATGGAAGTTATGTTTATTATGGACAGATTCGGATATGCAAGAACCATTGATATGGCTGCATTTGAGAGAAATAAAGATGCTGTATTTAATGAGAACAAATATGTCATTCCGGTAATGAATACAGATAAAATCTGCATATTTACTGATACGGGAGATCTGCACCAGTTAAAGATAAAGGATCTGCCATTCACTAAGTTCAGAGATAAAGGCACACCGATTGATAATCTGTGTAACTATGACAGCTCTAAGGAGATAATTGTGTACATTACTCCATTTGAACGACTTAAGAATCAGAAAATGCTTTTTGTCACAAGACAGGGAATGATGAAGCTTGTAGACAGCGAAGAATTCCAGGTGGCAAAGCGTACAGTTGCATGTACAAAATTAGCAGATGACGACAAGCTAATCGGAATGTATTCAACAGACGCAAGAGTAGAGATTTATTCAAAGTTCTCACTTGATGGAGAAATCAAGGAAGAAGAGGTTGTCGAGAGCAACCAGAATGTAATTGTACAGACAGAAAACGGAGTGTTCTTAAAGTTCCCATTAACAGACATTCCAATGAAGAAGAAGAGTGCTGTTGGCGTAAGAGGAATCAAGCTTTCAAAAGATGATTATATAGAAGATGTATTCCTGCTTACAGAAGGTGACGAGTTCACAATGGAATATAAGGGCAAGAGTATCAGCTTTGCCAAGATGAAGACGGCACACAGGGATACTAAGGGGACTAAGATAAGAGTGTGATTCTAACGGTTGGGGAGTCGAAGAAGTGCTTCACACTATCACAACTAAGGTAAGCGGTTCTAGTGGCTGTATATGGCGGCATAACACCCACACGGACAGCTTACAATTTAGTTGTAACAGTGTGAAGCACTTCTTCGACATGACCACCGATAAAAAAGTATATTTTTCTAAAATATAAATGGATAGTTAGTTAAATTGTTTTTGGGTTGGCGAGACTACATTTGAAAGAATAATTTGACCAGCGAGGTCACTTTGTTAGTCAGAATATGGTATGGGATTATCCATACCATTTTTTAAATACTGGAGACATATGGCATGAAACAAAATCGGTACTTCGCGGTGGTAGTGTCTGTGAGTTAAGCGTTAGCGACAACGGAATGTAAGCTTACCGTGTGGGTGTTAATGCCGCTATATACAAAAGTTCGGTGCAGGAAATCTCGTTCAAGCGAAGCGCGTTTGATTTCCTGCACCGTAATAAACTCTGTATATGGCGGCATTTACAGCCACTAGGTCAGCTTACCTAAAGTTGGCACTAATGCTTGACTCACAGACTGTACAACCCCGAAATACTATTTAATTATCTTCCATATATTTATCATAAATAGCAATAACCTTATTCATAACCTCTGGACCAGGAGCACCAAGAGTAAGTCTCTTATCTACACAAGTTTGAAGGCTGATAGCCTCGTAGATATCTTCATCAAATACAGGGCTTACAGCCTTGTATTCTTCAAGTGAAAGGTCATCAAGTGCAATATTTTTCTCGATGCACATAAGAACAAGCTGGCCGACAATACCATGGGCTTCTCTGAAAGGAACTCCCTTTTTAACAAGGTAGTCAGCAGCATCAGTAGCATTAGTGAAGCCGTTCTTTGCCGAAGCTTCCATTCTCTTGTTGTTGAATTTCATAGTATCAATCATGCCCTTGAAAAGGCTGATGCAGCCTTTGGCTGTGTCAAATGCGTCAAATGATAATTCCTTATCCTCCTGCATATCCTTATTGTAAGCAAGAGGAATACCCTTCATTGTTGTAAGAAGACTCATAAGAGCACCATATACTCTGCCTGTCTTACCTCTTACAAGCTCTGCGATATCAGGGTTCTTCTTCTGAGGCATAATAGAGCTTCCTGTACTGAAAGCGTCATCAAGTTCGATAAATCTGTATTCGTTAGAATTCCAGATGCATATTTCCTCAGAAAAACGGCTTAAATGCATCATAATAGTTGATAATGCAGATAAGAATTCAATAAGGTAATCTCTGTCAGAAACAGAATCCATGCTGTTGAGTGTTGGTCCGTAGAAACCAAGGAGAGAAGCAGTAAGTTCTCTGTCTAATGGATAAGTTGTTCCTGCAAGTGCACCTGCACCAAGAGGACAGTAATTCATTCTTTCATATATATCGTGAAGTCTGCTTCTGTCGCGCTTGAACATTTCGAAATATGCACCGAAATGATGAGCAACAGTAACAGGCTGTGCCTTCTGAAGATGAGTAAATCCAGGCATGAATGTATGAGTGTTTTCTTTCATGATTCTTAAGATAACAGCCATAAGCTCTTTAAGCTCAGCATCAGTATTAAGAACTTCCTGTCTTGTGAAAAGTCTCATATCAAGAGCAACCTGGTCATTTCTGCTTCGTCCTGTGTGAAGTCTCTTTCCGGCATCACCGATTCTCTCAATAAGAGTAGCCTCCATAAATGTATGGATATCCTCGTATTCATCAGTGATTTCAAGCTTTCCTGATTCAATATCAGCAAGAATTCCCTTAAGACCTTCTACAATCTGCTCACTTTCGCTTTCAGGAATAATTCCCTGCTTGCCGAGCATAGTAGCATGTGCAATACTTCCTTCAATATCCTGCTTATAGAACTTCTGGTCAAATGAAATTGATGCGTTGAAGTTGTTAACAAGCTCATTAGTTTCTTTGGTGAATCGTCCACCCCATAATTTCATTTATAAATCCTCCTTGAATTAAATATCTGTATTTTCTTCATTAAAATTATCTTCTTCATCTTCAATAGAAGAGAGAAGACTGTCAGTAAGTTCATCATCAATATCAGGTGATTCAAGATTCTCGAAATCATCCATATCATCAAGAATAGAACTTTCTATATTATCATCAGACAGTTTCTTAATGTCTTTGTTAGTAAGAGACGGATCATCAAGATATTTTCTGATAACTAACGGAAAATGTGCCATATTTACTTTTCCTGCTTTAATAAAGCAGCTGGCAAGATAAATGCCAATCAATATAATAATGCAAAGTGTAGTAATAACGCAACCCAATATTAAATTAACAGGACGATATTTTAATACAACAGTGTGAGTTCCGGCACTTACGTCAACACATAACAATGCATTTTCCCAGGCATAAGTGTCAGCTTTCTTGCCATCAATATACACAGACCAGCCACCATCGTATGGAATAGAGAATAATATTGCTTTGTCTGAGGAAGCAGTAAGAGTTCCTGTAAACTTAGTATCAGAGAATTTCTCAACATGATAGCTTTCTGAATTGAGTTTATTGTAAGCCCTGATGAATTTGTCTTCATCGAGTGTGTATACAGAAAGATTCATTCCGCCGGTATCAGAAGTTACTTCGACAGTATCTGTGTCGTGGACATAACCAATATCAAGAATCCGGTTATTGCTCTTTATATTATTGTAGGTGTAAGTGGTTGTGTTATTAATAGTAACAGTTACGGAATCAACAGATTTATTCGCAACTGACAGGTACATATGACCACTCTTTGAAGGTGTGATGATACAATCGGCTTCAGTAGGGAATGAAGTAGTATATTCAAATACATCACTTATTCCGGTAAGAGATTGAATAAGAAGATTCTGGTTCTCAATACCATTGTTATTCTTAGCCATAACAAGGTCATATGCTGTTGAACTGTTAATCGCATAACCAATAGGAAGTGTGTAATTATTCTTATACACAAATTCACCGTCGCTGCCTGTATAATAATTTCTTATATCACTTTCAACTAAAAGTCGGTTAGAAATAGTGTATTTTACAGAGAAAAGAGAATCAGTAACAGCGGTAAGACCATTGCAGCCATATGCATTAGTTGAATTTTCCATTCCTATAAGGTTGTAAAGCTTTGACATCCCTGCATTGCATGTTGATGAAAATGTTGAAACAGTTCGGTAATTATGCCATGCACCATCATTCTTAGAACGTGCTCCAAAAAGCTTATCCATTCTATAGAAGGATGTGTCATTATCAGATACGGTTTTTGTAACAGTCTTTACGGCATCATAATCAAGAAGATATGATGTACGGCTTGTTGTTCCAATACCGGTTGCATCCATATTCATTGTACATTCAATGATTGATACTGAGAATGTAAGCATAAGAACGACAGGAATCTTGAGCTTGGCGTTGTTATGAATAAACATTAACAGACCATATATAAGAATAAATATTCCACTTATATATACACTCTTAAATGAATATTCAGTCTCTGAGTTAATAAAAAGTTCTTCCATAATAAGCAGAAGACCAATTGCAATCCATAATGATGCACCAAGCTGCTTGTTAGTAGAATTCTTAAGATTAATAACAGCTTCATAGCACATTGCAAGCAGGAAGAATATATATATGAATGACTGTCTGCAAGGCAGGCTGTTAGGAAAATGCATACCATGCCATATATAGTTAGGTATATTTAAGTTAAATGCTGTCAGGAAGATAAGCAGGATGACACATTTGCCAATCTTCTCGCGTGCATTGACTTTGCTGCACATAATATAAAGCGGTAGCAGTACAAAAACAGCAACGCCGCAGTATATATTAGGCAGATGGTCCAGTCCTAAATGAACCGGAATGTTGATAAGCTGTCTTGTGAGCATTGATAATATGCTGAAATAAGAAATAAGCTTATCTGGGAATGTTGTGTCGCTTGAGGCTGAAAGTGAAAATGTATAGAATTCAGGCAGAAGAAGACACGCTCCCAGTCCACCGGCAAGTAGTGAATATACACAGAAATTAATAAATTTCTTCACATACTGCATAGGGCTTTTAATACCGTTATAAGCTATCATAAGAACAACATAGTAAATCACTACTGAAAGGCATACCATGATTGCAATATAATAATTAGTAAATATACATAATCCGAGAGTTATGCAATAGAATATGCAACGGTTCTCATTAACAAGTCGTTCAAGTCCAAGCATGATAAGTGGAACAAGAATAACACAGTCAAGCCACATGATATTCCAGCTGTATGCCGCAATGAAGCCGGACATACCATAGAACATACCGAATATGGCAGCAATAACATGCTTGTTATTATTGTGTTTAGTAAGATAATACGTTAAAGAAAGACTGCTGCCAGCTATCTTAAGTATTATAAATGCATTCATTATCTCTATAGTGTATTTCTGTGGAAAAAGTGCAACGAACCAGTTAGATGGACTTGCAAGGTAATATGCGAACAGAGATGTGAAGTTAGTTCCCATTCCTATATTCCATGAGTAAGTAAGACTTTCACCATTTCTTATCTTGTGCCACAGTTCTGAAAAGAATGGCGCATACTGATGATACATGTCAGACCTCAGATAACATTCGTTTCCCCATGGAAATATGCCTCTTGTATAGTACAGTGCCATCATCATTATAACTGGAAGTACAAAGGCAGCAAGATATGTAAAGTTAGAATTAAGAATTGATTTCTTTGATGAATTCATGGCTTCCCTCCCTTAGCCGGTAATAGTAACATTTTACCAAAGAACGAAAAAAGTGTAAACAATTATAGGCAAATTAGGCTTGTATTCGATAGTACAATTTTGTAAAATAGAAAAGTACGCAAAAGGAATCTCCAAAGGGTAATGCTTAAGGAGAGTGTACATGGAATACAGACAATTATATAAAAAACACAAAAGGGCTGTACAATACGGAATATGTGCAGTTTTTCTGATTATAACCGGATTGATATATCTGGCAGGAAGAAAGAACGCTTCAGTGTCAGAGAATACATTTGCAGATAATGTCGTATCAAGTAGTATAGAAGACAGCTGGCATATGGAAAGTGAATCATCATTTGAAGACATATATGTGTATATATGTGGACATGTTAATTCTCCAGGTGTTGTAAAGTGCCTGAAGGGAACAAGGCTGTATGAAGCAGTGGCAATGGCTGGTGGAGCTGATGATTTGGCTGATATGTCTGCAGTTAATCTTGCAGCACTTGTTGCTGATGGGGAAAGGATATATATTCCGGCATATGGAGAGGATATTTCTGTTATAGAAGAACAGACAGAGGGGATTGTTAATATTAATAAAGCTACAGAAAGTGAGCTTATGACACTGCCGGGAATTGGAAGTTCAAGGGCGGCAGATATAGTAAGATACAGAACAGATAATGGCAGATTCCAGACAATAGAAGATATAATGAAAGTGTCTGGAATTAAGGAAGCAGCATTTAATAAGATAAAGAATTATATTTGCGTATGATAAGCATGCATATGCATAGAAAGTAAAAAGGAGTAGATTATGGCAGGCAGAGTTTTAGTTGTTGATGATGAGAAAATGATTGTTAAGGGACTTAAGTTCAGTCTTATGCAGGATTATAGCGTTGTAGACTGTGCATATGATGGTGAAGAAGCTCTCGAGTATGCTAAAAACAATGAATATGACATAATACTTCTTGATATTATGCTTCCCAAGCTTGATGGATTATCAGTATGCCAGCAGATAAGAGAGTTTTCAGATGTGCCAATAATTATGCTGACAGCTAAAGGCGATGACATGGACAAGATTCTTGGCCTTGAGTATGGTGCAGATGATTATATTACAAAACCATTTAACATTCTTGAAGTTAAGGCGAGAATGAAAGCCATTTTAAGAAGAAATGCTGTGACAGAGAAGAAAGCAGCAAAGAGCAATATTATTAATGCGGGTGATATGAAGATAGATTGTGACAGCCGTAATCTGTATATTGCAGGAAGACCTATTAATCTTACTGCTAAGGAATTTGATCTTCTTGAATTGTTAGCAGTTAATCCAGGAAAGGTATACAGCAGGGATAACCTTCTTAAAGCTGTGTGGGGACAGGATTATTCAGGTGACGGCAGAACGGTTGATGTCCATATGAGAAGACTTCGTGAGAAGATTGAAGATAATCCGAGTGAACCAAAGTATGTTCACACTAAGTGGGGAGTAGGTTACTATTTTAATGTTTAATAAGATTAAAAAAAGAAATGACCATAGGAAAATCTTTTTTGACAGGGAGTTTCAGTCATTTTTCAGGTTCATAAATAAATATTCAACAAGACAGTTCGCAGTTATAGCGGTAATAGTTGCAACAGCGGTAATATGTACATTTGAAGGCTTTGAGTATATTTACAGGCAGTCTGTAATTACAAGACAGACTGCGGTTATTCAGAATGAAGCGGTTCTCATTGCAGCAGAATATTCTAATTATGAAAGTCTTGAAGCAGCTGAGAATAATGATATGAACAGCAGACTCAGCAGTTATTCGGCACTTAATCAGATAAGAATAAGAATTGTTAATCTTAATTATGTTGTCAGTGTTGACACATATTCTATTGACACTAACAAGACAATTCTTAATCCAAGAGTATTCGATATATTCAGTAATCATAAGAACAGTTCCGGCTATGATAAGAAAACGGGTAATATACAGGCTGCTGTTCCGGTATACAATGATTCAGGTACATTTATAGCCGTTCTTGTTGCTGATCTTGATTACACAGAGATAGATGCAATGTTTCATGATGTGAACAGTCAGAATAATAATATTAAACTGGTTATTATAACAATATGTCTGGCGTTACTTATCGTAGGCATATATTTTCTTAACCGGCCTGTAAAAAGGGTACTTGATATTGTTTCAAATGTAAGTGCAGGGCATACTGATGAAAGAATCCCTGTCAGGAGTTATACCGAAATACGTGAGATTGCAGATGATTTTAATAATATAATGGACAGAGCTAATGAAACAGACCAGTCCAGAGCAGAATTTGTTTCAAATGTGTCACATGAATTAAAGACACCTATAACATCGATTAAAGTATTGGCTGAGTCTCTTAATACACAGGAAAATGTGCCAATAGAAGTGTATCAGGAGTTCATGCAGGATATTGTAAGTGAAATAGACAGAGAAAGTAAGATTATAGAAGATTTACTTACTCTTGTCAGAATGGATAAATCTGTTGCAACACTTAATGTTACATCTGTTAATATGAATGATTTGTTAGAGATGACCCTCAAGAGAGTTAAGCCATTAGCACAGAAAAAGAATATTGAACTGCTTTTTGAAAGTTTCAGACCGGTTGTTGCACAGATTGATGAAGTTAAGATGACACAGGTTATATCCAACCTTGTTGAGAATTCTATCAAATATAATGTCGAAGATGGATGGGTACATGTTTCACTGAATGCAGATTATCAATATTTTTATATAAGAGTTGAAGATTCAGGAATAGGAATACCAGAGGAAAGTATTAATAAAATATTTGAAAGATTTTACCGGGTAGATAAGGCAAGGTCGCGTGAAACGGGCGGAACAGGACTTGGACTGGCTATTGTAAGAAACATAATTCTTATGCATCATGGAACTATTAAGGTTCATAGTGAGGAAAATATAGGAACAACATTTACAATGAGAATACCTCTTAATTATGTTGAAAACCAGCAGTAATGCAGATGAAAGTATGCCAGTGGACATATTCATAAGCTGTTAAGAATAACATGATAGGAAAGGAGCAGTTATGATGGGACATGTAAGGAAAGCTATTATGAAATTGACATCCGTTATAATTGTTATTGCAGTAACATTTATAACTGTTTCATGTTCTTCGCAGAAGAAGGGAACACCATATTCTGTATATTTTCTTAGTGAAGACGGAACATCACTAACTGAAGGCAGGGTATACATCGAAAGTCAGGACGCTGTTTCAGTTGCAAATGAACTTCTTGAAAAAATGAATGTTGCAAAAGGCAGGCATACAAGCATAATTAAGCCGGTGTCTGTATCGCAGCCAACGGTTGAAATTAATGGAATATATGCAGGGGTCTATTATGACAGCTCTTATTATGGAATGAAACCAAGTACGGAAGTACTTTACAGGGCAGCAGTTGTTAAAGAATTGTCACAGATAAGCGATGTCCTGTATGTAAGATTTTATGTTGACGGTAAGGATGCTGTGTATGAAGATGGAACAGTCATAGGAAATATGAGTGATGAGGATTTTGTAGATACACAGGAAGGTGCTATGGCTGATGTGAAGTGGAAGACGATTAATCTGTATTTTGCTAACAAGTCAGGAGATGCCCTTGTAAAGAACAGCAAGAGAATCTGTTATAATAAGAATGTATCTGTTGAGAAGGTTGTAATGGAACAGCTTATTAAAGGAACAACAGAGTCAGGATGTTACCAGAGTATTCCGTCGAATACCAAGCTGCTTAGTATATCTGTTGTCGACAGGATATGTTATGTTAATCTCAGTCAGGAATTTGCAACAGATATGGTTAATGCAAAGAGTAATGTAACTATATATTCAATTGTTAATTCCCTTTCAGGACTGGAGGGAATTGATGGCGTTAAGATACTTGTCAATGGGAATTCTAATCTGATGTATAGAGATGTAATCAGCCTTGATACAGTATTTCATATGAATAATGAACTTGTAAAAAAAGATTTATCTGATAATTAATGGTCGTTTCTGGAAAGGATATTATTGAAGAGACCATTTTTTGTGGCAGCAGTTATGAGCATTGCTGCAGTATATTTGTCATTATATGCCAAGCCATATATCGTTATTATAGTAGGAATAATGGTGTTTACCGGATTCCTTATATATCTTAAGAAAACAGGAATTCCAGGATTTTATGTGATTTTTATCATGATGTTTCCTATTATGTGTCTAAGAACTGAAGAGAGTATGGAAAAGCTATGTTATCAGGGACAATTGTTGGACGAAACATATGCTGCTTGTGTAAATGGATACATAGCAGATATTAAACAGTCAGAAAACGGTTATGCGGTGTATATAAGAAATGCCTTTGTTATGCCGGATTCATGGGGCAGGCAGTTTAAAAGCGGTTTGGTAGTATACTCAGAGAAAAGATTTGCCAATCCGGGGGATGAAGTTAAGATTAAAGTAACATTAAAGGATTTTAATATACCATCTAATGAAGGACAGTTTAATGCCAGAAAATATTATACATCACTTGGATTTAATTATTGTGCAGATTTGTCAGATGTTGTGAATGTACAATCTGGAAGCAGTTATATTTCCAGCATTTACAGATTTGCAGATTCTATAAAAAATATTTACCAAAATGCATATTCTGAGCAGAATGCTGGAATTATGCAGTCAATTGTGCTAGGTGACAGGTCAGGGCTTGATGATGTTGTTAAGAGAATGTATCAGAAGAATGGAATTTCCCACATTTTAGCCATAAGTGCACTTCATGTTTCGCTTGTTGGAATGTTTATATATGACTGGTTAAAAAAGAAAATTGGGAGAATTGCATCTGCATGTTTTAGTACATTTCTTATAATTTCATATCTGTGCATGACAGGTTATAGTGCATCTGCCAGCCGTGCTGTAATAATGATTCTTGTATATATGCTGGCAGACGTGCTTGGGAGAACCAGTGATATGGCTAATACATTAGGGATAGCAAGTTTTATTCTTCTGTGGATTAATCCATATAATCTTATAAATTCAGCTTTTTGGCTGTCATTTCTTGCTGTGGCAGGAATTATATATATTAAACCCATACTGTCTGATGATAAAACTATTCTTATATATATAAGACGTCCTGATAAAAAGAATGCAGGGATTTTTCAATTAATTTTATTCAGAATCGCAGATTCGGTTATTACAGGCATGTGTGTTACAATTGCGACACTTCCGGTAATTCTTATTATATCTGGGCAGATTCCTGTAATAAGCCTGTTTCTTAATGTTATAGTAATTCCACTTATGTCGTTGATAATGATAAGCGGTATATTTACGGGAATTGCTGGCATGCTATCTCTTGAAGCAGCATATTTTTTTGCAGGAGCAGGTGGATATATTCTTGATTTTTATTATAAGCTGTGCAGTTTGTCATCACATTTTAAATATGCAGTCATTGTTACGGGAACCCCTGATACTGCAAGGGTGTTTTTATATTTTGCGGTTTTAATTATATGGATATGTGTACATATTATATTGATGAATAAAAAAATTGATGCTGTATGTATTGCTTTATTAGTGTGTGTGCTGACAGGGCTGCATTACAATATTAATTCAGACATGAAGATTGCCATGCTTGATGTTGGACAGGGGGATTCAATTGTCATGCATACTAAGGAGGGCATGAATGTATTGTTTGACGGAGGAAGCACAAGCAAGAAGAATGTCGGGAGATATACCATATATACGTATCTTAAATATTGCGGGGTAAGAAGTCTCGATTATGTGTTTATAAGTCATCCGGATAAAGACCATGTTAATGGAATATATGAATTGATTGAACTGTGTGATAACACATTTGAGATAGGTACTGTTGTACTGCCGGGAATCAGTCGGGCTGCGGCAGTAAAGAAGCAGGCTGATGATGATATGTCGAAGTTAGAGAGGATATTGAAAAATGCTGGGATTAATGTTGTTTATGCTGATGCAGGTGACTGTATAAAATCGGGAGGATTCTCGGTTAAGTGTATGCACCCATGCGAGGGTTACGATTACGAGTCAGCTAATGACTATTCTGCTGTATATCTTGTGGAATATGGAGATTTTTCTATGCTTATGACAGGAGATGCAGAAAAGAAAGCGGAAAAGTGTATTATTGAGGATGTCAATAGTATGACAGGGGATGCTGGCGAACCGGCACGGCTTGTGTCAGTTAATATATTGAAAGTCGGACATCATGGAAGTAAGGGGGCAAGTTCAGAAGAATTTTTAAGTTATGTAAAGCCTGAAACTGCATTGATATCTTGTGGAGCAGGTAATTCATATGGACATCCTCATACGCAGACTTTACAGAGATTGTCGGGGATTGGAGCAAAGGTGTATAGGACAGACGAAAGTGGAGAGATTGCGGTGCGTGTCAGGGATGGTTTGTATAAAATTGAGGTATTTAAAGCTTTGTAAGAATAGAACTGTGAAGGTGCTGGGATATGAGAAAATATTTTTCAACTTGAACCACTTGTACATATCTGATACTATTGTTTAAGATTAGAAACGGAGGCAGCAGGTTTGAAGGTCATAAGTGATGATATTAAAAAGGGCGAATTTAAGAGTGTATATCTTCTGTATGGAGAGGAAGAGTATCTTAAGAAGCAGTACAGAGACAGATTAAAGAATGCTATAGCTGGTGACGATACCATGAATTATTCATATTATGATTCGGATAATGCCAGCGTTAAGGATATAATTGATGTGTGTGAAACACTGCCTTTTTTTGCCCAGAAGAGACTTGTTATAATGGAAAATACCGGTTTTTTGAAAAGTTCTAATGACGAGCTTGCAGATTATATTAAGCATATTCCTGATTATCTTGTTATTGTTATGGTAGAAAAAGATGTGGATAAGCGTAATAAGGTATATAAGGCAGTTGATTCTGTGGGGTATGTATGCGAGATGAAGCCACAGACAACTGCTACTCTTGAAAAATGGATAGCGGGGCTTCTTGCTAAGGATAATCTTAAAATAAGCCGTGAAGCCTGTGATTTGATACTTGATAAGACAGGTGCAGGCATGGATTATATAAAGCAGGAGACAGAGAAGCTTGTTAGCTATTGTCAGGGAAGGGATGTTGTGACAGTAGAAGATGTAGAGAAAGTATGCACAACACAGACAACAAGTCATATATTTGATATGATAAGTGCAATCGCGAATAAAAAACAACAGCAGGCGCTTGATTTATATTATGACTTACTGGAATTAAAAGAACCTCCTATGAGAATACTTTATCTTATAGTAAGACAGTTTAACGGAATACTACAGGTAAAAGATCTTATGTCAAGGGGAATTTCAGGTAAAGAGATTGCATCAAAGATAGGAGCAGCACCATTTGTTGCCAGCAAATATCAGGCACAGGCAAAATATTTTGAGATGAATACACTGTTGGATGCATTGAATGAATGTGCGAAGACAGAAGAAGCAGTTAAGCAGGGAAGGCTTAATGACAGGCTGGGAGTAGAACTTATTATAATTAAATACAGCAAATAAAAAAGAACCCGGTGCGAGTGGGTGTCAGCACCGGGTTCTTTAAATTATTAAAATTCTTATTAAGCCATTGCGTTAACAGCTTTAGTAATGTGAGATACTTTTCTTGCAGCAGCGTTCTTGTGGAAGATTCCCTTAGAAGCAGCCTTCTCGATCTCAGCTATAGCAACAGGGAGAGCTTCGTTAGCAGCAGCCTTGTCACCAGCAGCAACAGCAGCCTCTACCTTCTTGATATAAGTCTTAACTCTAGACTTAACAGCCTTATTTCTCTCAGCTCTTACCTGACTTGTAATTACTCTCTTCTTAGCAGATTTAATGTTAGCCAATCCGTACACCTCCAAATCATAATTCAATAATAATATCTGTTTCGCATTAAAGCCGGACACGGACGATCTAATGTAAACATACTCACACATTTTATAGTACAAACATCTATATGTCAAGAACTAAATGAAGATTTTGGTATAAAAATTTCGTTTTTCTGCACAATATGTTGGGGAGGTGATGTGAAAAATGGATAATATAGTTGTAAGAACTGACCTTGCAGTAGAAGCAAATGAAGAAGCAATGAATGGAACAGGAAAGCTGCGGGGGATAAGATTAAGAGAAAGCAAAAAATCAAGGATGGGTGTGAAAGTCACAGAATTGCAGGTGACAAATCATTTGGGCGAAGCCGCGATAGGAAGACCCAAAGGAACTTATCTTACTATAGAGGCAGATGATATTACAGGTGGGGACGAAGAATATGCAAAAGAAGTTATATCAACATTGGCAGGATATATATTTAAGCTTTTAAAGCGTATGAATAAAAATGTCAAACCAGAAAAGATTCTTGTCATAGGGCTTGGAAACAGAAATATAACATCAGATTCATTAGGTCCTGAGGTTGTAGATAACATTAGTATTAATATAAGTGATGGAGAGGAGACAGGAGTATGCACACTTAGTCCGGGAGTTATGGCACAGACAGGTATTGAGACTGCCGGAATTATTAAAGGTGTTGTAAGCCAGATAAAGCCGGATGTATGCATAGCAATAGACGCCCTTGCTGCAAGAAGTGTTAACAGATTAAATAGTACCATACAGCTTTCTGACCAGGGAATTAATCCCGGCTCAGGTGTTGGAAATCACAGAATAGGAATAACAAAAGACAATATAGGTGTTCCGGTGCTTGCAATTGGCGTGCCTACTGTTATAGACGCAGAAGGCATTATTCAGGGAGCAGGAAAAATGTATGTAACCCCGAAGGACATTGATTCAGACATTAGAAATATAAGTATCATAATATCCAAAGCAATTAACCGTGTTGGTGTTCATATTCATGGCTGATGTGAATACAATATAATGGTAATGCAAAGCAAGGAGGATATATGAGTGATAGAAAGTACAGGCCTGTGTATATGTTTATATTCATGGGCTTAATGCTTATGGTAATAATGATGAATTATAGTTTTAATCTAATATATTATATTCAGAACAGAATTTATGAAAATGCAGTTAAGACATTGTTTCCTGTAGAAACATATTTTGAAGACAATTATGATGAAAATGCAGGTTCTGTGTGGGTTGATTCGGAATATATGTTTAGCATGGCTGAGGAGGATAAAAAACCTGCTACACAGACGGATGAGGGGGTCGTGGAGGCAGGTGCTGCAGTCTGCTCCTGGCCTTTACAGGAAAATGTAGCTGGAAATGTTTATAATATTGCAGATTTAAAGAATTATGATTTTCTTATGAAGTTCTATACGGTCACATCCATCACAAGCCTGACAACACAGATAATGCGTCCAGAGGAATTTCTGGCAAAAGACCTGTCGTTGGAGAAAAATGCAGATTTACCGCAGATACTTATATTTCACACACATTCACAGGAGGGATTTGTGGATACGGTTGAAGGGGATACATCTACAACAATAGTCGGTGTCGGAGATTATCTCACAGATATACTCACTAATACATATGGTTACAATGTTTATCATGATACAAGTGTGTATGATTATGTTGATGGAAAGCTTGACAGAAGCAAGGCTTATACATATGCAGAAGAAAATGTGGCAAAAATACTGGAAGAAAATCCGTCAATTGAGGTTGTAATTGACCTTCACAGGGATGGGGTTCCGGATACTACAAGACTTGTAACCGAAGAAAATGGTGTAACAATGTCAAAGGTAATGTTTTTTAATGGAATAAGCTACAGCAAGGCAAAAGGAGATATAGGCTATCTTTACAATGCCAACAGGGATGACAATCTGGCAATGAGTCTTCAGATGTATCTTTTAGGAGAAGCGTATTATCCCGGGCTGTTACGGAATATTTATATTAATGCATATCGTTACTGTCTGCATATGAAGGGCAGGTCGATGCTTATAGAAGCAGGAGCACAGACTAATACAAGTACAGAGGTTAAAAATGCGATGATACCAGTGGCAGATATGCTTGACAGATTACTGCGGGGTGAGAAGGCGTATACACAGTGACGCGAAGCGCATCTTGTTTTTACCTCACATTTTCCCTATAATGGGCGGTGGAGATATCCTGTCGCCCATTCCACCACACACGATAGTGTAAAATGGCATATGAAATTAATGTATGAATGGGGCAAAAACCTATTAAAGCTGCTAAAGGTGATGAAATAGTAGGTAAAGGAGGTAAAATATGAGTAACAACATTTTAGCAGATTTACAGCCACAAGCTGTCTTTAAATATTTTGAACAGATATGTGCAATTCCACATGGTTCTGGTAATGTGAAGCAAATAAGTGATTATCTGTGTGAATTTGCAAAAGAAAGGAATCTGTGGTTTAAGCAGGACGAAAGTTATAATGTAATAATCAAGAAACCTGCTAGTGATAGTGAAAGCAAGGCAGCACCTGTTATTTTGCAGGGACATATTGATATGGTAGCTGTAAAAACTTATGATAAGGTTAAAGATATGGAAAAAGAAGGTGTTGACATTTATATAGATGATGGCTATGTCAAGGCTGACAGGACAACCTTAGGTGCTGATGATGGAATTGCAGTTGCTTATGCACTTGCTATATTAGACAGCAAGGATGTGTGTCATCCGCCGATTGAGGCTGTGTTTACGGTAGACGAGGAAATTGGAATGCTTGGCGCTGAGGCAATTAATACTGACTGTCTTGAAGGTAAAATTATGCTTAATATAGATTCTGAGGAGGAGGGGATATTCCTTTCAGGATGTGCTGGGGGAGCAACTTTAAAGGCTTCTTATCCATTGAAAAAATCGGACATCACAGGAACGCAGATGTCTATTAAAATTAATGGTCTTACAAGCGGACATTCTGGAACAGATATAATATGCCAGAGAGCTAATGCTAATATTCTGATGGGACGTATTCTTTTTGACGTTAAAGAATGTGTGAATATTGTAAGCATATCGGGTGGTGAAAAAGATAATTCTATAGCTCCATTTGCTGATGCGGTTATAATGACACAGGAAGCAGATAAGGTTGCAGAGCTTCTTAATAATACTGCAAATGTATTGAAAGAGGAGTATTCGATTACTGACCCACAGCTTACCATCAAGGTGAATTGTGAAGGTGAAGGCAGCACTTTGGCATGTGATGATGCGACAACACAGATGCTTATAAATGTGCTTAATTTTATACCTGATGGTGTTGTTAAGATGAGTAATGATATCAAGGGGCTGGTGCAGACTTCACTTAATCTGGGGGTTACAGAGCTGGCTGAGAAAACATTTGCAGCAACCTACTTAATAAGGAGCAGTTCACAGAGTGAAAAAGAATATCTTACAGATAAGGTTGGAAAAATGACGGAATATTTTGGTGGAACTTATGAACTTAAAGGTGTTTATCCAGCATGGGAATTTAAGAAGAATTCTGCAATCAGGGATATGTTGTGTGAATCTTATAATAGACTTTTTAATAAAGAGGCTTTGGTGGAAACAATGCATGCAGGTGTTGAATGCGGTATTATGGCTGCAAAGATTGATGACCTTGACTGTGTATCGTTTGGCCCTGATATAATTGATATCCATACTGTAAAAGAAAAATTGGATATTGCTTCGACACAAAGGACATGGGAGCTTATAACTGACGTTTTAAAACAGTTGGCATGAATAATTGAATAATACTATATATTGTGTTAGTCGTATCTGGTAAAATGAGCTGAAAAAAGCTTTTTTTATACCAGATACGACATTTTTTATACCAAATGCGACATAAACTCAGCAGAACACGACAAAACATATAGAATACTATATATATTGTTGACAGAGATTTGTTATTGATATACTATATTACTTGTACAAAACATTTATTAAATTCCGTGCGCAGGGGGATAGGAAACATTTGAAAGGAAAAGGTATATGGAGTATAAGGAATTTGTGGAATATATTAAGATGAATGCAGGGTATATAGCTGGAGAAGGTGGTAATATTACTATTAATCATGTGATTAAGAATAATGGCTGTGAGATGGATGGGCTTGTTATTATGGAGAAGGGGAAAGACATCGCGCCAACTATATATCTGGACAGCTTTTATGAATTGTATACGAATGGTGAGAATATTAAGAACATAATACGACAGATAGAGGTTATATATGAACAGAATAAGAATAATGTTACATTTGATGTAAATATTCTTAAGCATTTTGACACTATAAAGGACAAGATTGTTTATAAGGTCGTCAATTACAGAAGTAATGAAAAACTGCTCGAACAGGTGCCGCATAAGAGAATACTTGACCTTGCTGTGGTGTTTTACTGTCTGCTTGATAATGAATATGGAAGAAGTGCAACAGCATTAATATATAATAACAATCTGAAAAACTGGAATGTAACTATTGATGATGTGTATAAAGCTGCTTTGAAGAATACACCGGATCTGCTTCACAGTAAGATTAGTTCCATGGCAGCACTTTTTGAAAAATGTGGTGTTAATGTGGATGGAGAGGAAGTTGATTTAAAAGATTATGTTCCGTCTGATATGTATGTGCTTACGAATGAAAGCAAACTGAATGGTGCAGCCTGCATATTATATGAGAATGTATTGTATGATTTTGCGCAGAAGCTGGGAGCAGATCTGTATATACTACCTTCATCAGTGCATGAGGTTATACTTCTTCCCAAGCTTTCGATGTTTGAGAAAGATGAACTTGTTAATATGGTAAAGGAAGTTAATACAGAAGGGGTTGCTGCAGATGAAGTCCTTTCTGATCATGTATATGAATATAACAGAACAGAAAGATTGATAACTATGTAGGGACAGAATAATACAATAATGTACATGATGGGATTCGAACCCACGATCTTCCGCTCCGGAGGCGAACGCTTTATCCAGCTAAGCTACATGTACACAACATATAATAATTTATATGCTTATATACTATACATTATTAAATTAAAACCCGCAACAATTGAATTAATTTTTTTCTTTTGTTAGAATTAATACATCTGTATATTGATTTGAACTTATCAGCAATGAAGATAAGAATTGGAGGAAACATGTCAGAGCGTATTAATAAATATCTCAGTGCCCATGGAGTCTGTTCAAGACGTGAAGCTGACAGAATGATACAGGAAGGACGTATCACAATTGATGGAAGAATTGCAGTTATGGGTGAGATGGTAGAAGACACTACAATTATATGTGTTGATGGCAGAAAGATAGACAGCTGCACACCACCACAGGTAGTCATAGCTTTTAATAAACCTGTAGGAATTGTATGTACAACAACTGATAAACAGGGAAAGAATAACATAGTAGATTTTATTGGATATAAGGAACGCATATATCCTGTGGGCAGATTAGATAAAGAGTCCGATGGACTTATACTGCTTACTAATGATGGCGACATGATGGACAGGCTGCTTCGTTCCGTTAATGGTCATGAGAAGGAATACATCGTTTCAGTAAATAAACCAATTAATAAAGAATTTATAAAGAGAATGTCAGGGGGAATATATCTTAAGGAACTCGACAGAACTACAAGAAAATGTGTTGTGGAAAAGATATCAGACAAGACATTCAGAATAATTCTTACACAGGGGCTTAACAGACAGATAAGAAGAATGTGTGCGGAATGTGGATATAGTGTAACTAAACTGACAAGAATAAGGATTATGAATGTGGAATTAGGGGATTTAAAGACTGGTGAGTACAGGGAACTTGACGGTAAAGAGATTAATACACTTTATGAGCAGATATATAAGCAGATAGAAACAGTCAAAATACAGGCTGATAATTAAGGAGCGGATTATGGATTTATTACAGGAATATTCAGAACTTAAGAAGACGATAGATTATCATATGGACAGATATTACAATCAGGACGAGCCGGAGATAAGCGATTATGAGTATGATAAGCTTATGATAAGGCTTAAAGAGATTGAGAAAGAACATCCGGAATGGGTGACATCTGATTCACCTTCACAGAAGATTGGTGGCACTGTAAAAAGAGAAGCCGGGGTTAAGGTCACACATAATGTACCTATGCTGTCTATTGAAGATGTGTTTTCAGAAGATGCAGTGTGTGCATGGATTGATAAGGTTCATGCCATCCATCCTGACTGCACATTTTCAGTAGAGACAAAAATTGACGGTTTAAGCATGAGCTTAAGATATGTAAAAGAAGCAGATGGGAAGCTGCATTTGCAGTTGGCAGAGACAAGAGGTGATGGTCTTATTGGTGAGGATGTGACAGCTAATGCAAGGGTAGTGGGGGATGTGTTACAGGTTATTGACCTTCCTTATGATTCACTAGAACTTCGTGGCGAAGTGTATATGAGCCATGAAGATTTTGAAAAATATAATGAAGAACAGGAAAGACTTGAGAAAAAAACAGCTGCTAATCCCAGAAATCTTGCGGCCGGAACATTAAGACAGCTTGATACTTCAATTACGAAGAAGCGAGGTCTTAAGATGTTTATCTTTAATGTACAGGACGGACCTGATGAGATTATGGAAAGCCACGGCAGGGGAATGGATATATTAAAGGCAGCAGGTGTACCGGTTGTATATCATAAGATATGTAAGACTAAGGAAGAGGTTGTCAGAGCAATTGACGAGATAGGAAGAATGAGAGAAGAACTTCCATATGATATTGACGGTGCTGTTGTAAAGATTGACCATATCGCATTCAGACAGGAGTTCCCTGCAGGAAGTAAGTATTCAAGCGGTCATATTGCATACAAATATCCACCGGAAGAAAAGGTTATTGTTATGGATGATATTCTTGTAGATGTGGGAAGAACAGGAAAACTTACATTTACAGGGATATTCCATGATCCGGAAACAGGAAAGCCTGCAAGGCTGTGTGGTACAAGTGTATCAAGAGCGACTCTTCATAACCAGGATTATATTACACAGATGAATGTAGGTATTGGTGGGGAATATAAGCTGTTCAAGAGTGGAGAGATTATTCCTAAGCTTAATGGATGTGTAAAGGCACCTGAGCATGTGTTTGAAGCACCAAAGGTATGTCCTGTATGTGGGGAACCTCTTGTACGAGAAGAGGACACAGCAGATATAAGATGTGTTAATCCGTCATGTGCAGCACAGTTGTCAAGAACAGTGGCATATTTTACATCTCTTGACTGCATGAATATCATGGGACTTGGTGAAACTCTTGTTGATGCCCTTATAAAAGAAGGATATATACACAATTATGCTGATATATATACATTGAAAGAACACCGAGATGAACTTATTGAGAAGGGAATCATAGGAAAAGAGAAGAATACTGATAAGCTGCTTGCAGCTATTGAGAAGTCTAAACAGAATACACCAGACAGACTGCTTACTGCACTTGGAATAAGAAATGTCGGCAAGAATACAGCCAAGCAGATTATGAATTATTATGATAATCTTATGGCACTTGCTGATGCAGGTGAAGAAGAATTGCAGAATATTCCTGATATAGGCACAACTACAGCCAAATGTATATATGACTTTTTCCATGATGAAGCTAATATTGAATTAATAGAAAGGTTAAGACAGTCAGGGCTTAATATGAAGATGCCAGAGAAAAAAGAAATATCAGATAAGCTTGCAGGAAAGACGATTGTTGTAACAGGAAGCTTTGATAATTACAGCCGTAAGGATATGGAAGAACTGATTGTTTCTAATGGAGGCAAAGCAACAGGAAGTGTCAGCAAAAAGACTGATTATCTTGTTGCAGGAGAGGCAGCAGGCTCTAAGCTTGATAAGGCTAATTCACTGGGGGTTAAGGTGCTTACGATTGATGAATTTATGGAAATGATAAAGTAAAATAATTTTTTATTCAGTTATTAAAGGTGATATGATATAATCAGACAACAATGATAACAGAAAGAAGGAACAGTAATGCCAATTAAGATTCAGAGTGATTTACCAGCTAAAGCAGAATTGGAAGAAGAGAATATATTCGTCATGGACGAAAACAGAGCTATTTCACAGAATATAAGACCTTTGGAGATAATAGTTCTTAATCTTATGCCTATAAAGCAGGATACAGAATTACAGCTTTTAAGAGGTTTATCTAATACACCTTTACAGATAGATGTTACATTTTTGCAGATGTCATCACATGTTTCAAAGAATACATCAGCTTCACATATTAAGAAGTTTTATCAGACTTTTGAAGAAATTAAGAATAATAATTATGATGGAATGATTATTACGGGGGCACCTGTCGAGAAGCTTGACTTTGAAGAGGTTAATTACTGGGATGAACTTACAACAGTAATGGAGTGGTCTAAGAAGCATGTTACATCAACAATTCATATATGCTGGGGTGCGCAGGCCGGATTATATTATCATTATGGTGTCAGGAAAGAATTACTTTCTAAGAAACTTTCAGGTGTATACAGGCACAGAGTTATGAATAGAAAAGAGCCTTTAGTGAGAGGCTTTGATGATGTGTTCATGGCACCACATTCAAGATATACTCAGGCAAGCAGACAGCAGATTCTGGATAATCCAAGACTTAAAGTTCTTGCGGATTCAGATGAAGCAGGAATATATATTGTTTTAGGTGATGGTGGAAAAGAAATATTTGTTATGGGACACCCTGAATATGACAGATTAACTCTTGATCAGGAATATAAGCGTGATATTGATAAAGGAATCGAACCTGAACTTCCGGTTAATTATTATCCAGATGATGACTGTAACAGAAAGCCAATGCTTTCATGGAGAAGCCACGCCAACAACCTCTATACGAACTGGTTGAATTATTATGTATACCAGATAACTCCTTATGACCTTAATGAAAGTTATGATAATTACTGTATTTAAGGGATTTGTAGCTTGATTACTGGGATTCCTGTGAATGGGTAAATTGTCAATATCGTGGCATAGGCTGACATAATTTGGCGTATGTTGGTGTGATGGTGGAGACAAAATGGAGACAGTTTGTTTTCCGTGGAGACAACTATAATAATATATTATGGATAAAGATGCTCATTGATACAACTTAATATTAAGACATATAAATAAGTCCATGTACTTGTATTTTACAGGTATGTGGGCTTATTTTAGTGTCTTAAAATGTGTAGATGATAAAATACTCATATAAAGCATAAAAGGTTAAATGAAACAGAAGTTTATTAAAATTATAGTTATAAAAAGGTGTTTAGTTTATTTGAAATTTAAAGTTAATATTTGTGTGATAACTTTTATGATAGTTTCTATTGAAATTAAAAATCCTTCTATTGAAACTAAAAATACAGTTATATTTTCAAGAACAGATTTGAAACCTGTTGGTGTAGGGGTATCGGTGTTAAATAATTTAATTTTGAGTTTTTTGAAAAGTGTTTTTTATTAAGATAATAAAATCATCTAATTTAGATGAAAAATACAAGCAACTAATAAAGGCAAAAAACATTGCGGAAATTATTTTAAATATATTTTTATTTGTTATATGTAATAAATAAGATATGGAATATAAAAACATAGGGAAAAAGATAGCAAAGCGAAGTAATTCACAACTGATTTTTTTAGAAAACTCAAATCCACGCAAAAATATTAAGAAAAGAGCAAATCCTATACCAGAAAAATTTGAAAATAAATTTGAAAGAAAAGCATTATCTTTATACATAAATGATAATATGGTTTCAATAACACTTGTAATAAAAAG